>Ga0315907_10000014_pt1 | contig 253368 bp, 227 predicted proteins | sample LakEriMetagenome_3_FD_203525 | JGI IMG/M metagenome (GOLD analysis project Ga0315907, IMG submission 203525) | Freshwater fungal communities from buoy surface, Lake Erie, Ohio, United States - Buoy 12 MA123 | ecosystem: Environmental > Aquatic > Freshwater > Lake > Lake biofilm | place: USA...
TCTTATACGACATGCAAAGCTTCTGGCTGCCAGCACCTAGTGGCGCTAGCCCTTCCAAGTTCTCACAATGTAAGGATGACAGCCGTATAGCGCCGAACTCTCTTATATGCAAGCCTCTTGCATATACCCCGGTCAGTACCCAACTGCGATAAGCCGATATTTGAGGAGCACTTATACATGTCGAAATTATCATTCCTAATTGGCGCGTCTTTTTTGGCAGCAGCCTGCCAGCCATCCGTGAGCGATGCAGCGCCCACCGATAATGCATCGCAACCGTTCGATGTCACGGTGATGGCGGACTTTGAAGAGCCTTGGGCGATGACGTTCGTTCCCGGCACGCCATATGCGCTGGTGACGGAGAAGAAGGGCAAGCTGAAGCTTTGGAAAAAGGACGGCGCCGCTGTCGACGTCACGGGCGTCCCCGCAGTCGCCTATGGCGGACAAGGCGGCTTGGGTGATGTCATACTCCACCCCGACTTTGCGAATAACAAGTTCGTTTACATCAGCTTTGCTGAAGCAGGCGAAGGCGGGTTTGGCGCCGCTGTCGCGCGCGGCAAGCTCGATCTTTCAGGTAACACGCCGACATTGTCCGACGTTCAGGTCATCTGGCGTCAGGAGCCAAAGGTTTCGGGCCAAGGCCACTTCGGACACCGTTTGGCATTTGGACCTGACGGGATGCTGTACATCAGCAGCGGTGACCGCCAGAAATTCGACCCTGCCCAAGATCTCAACCAGAATCTAGGCAAAATCGTCCGTCTGACCGATGGCGGCATGGTACCATCGGACAATCCCTTTTACGACCAAGGCCGCGTGAAGTCGCAAATCTGGTCCTATGGCCACCGCAATCCGCTAGGCATCGCCTTTGATGCGCAGGGGCGTTTGTGGAACCAGGAAATGGGGCCTGCAGGGGGCGACGAGCTGAACCTTGTCAAGAAGGCCGCCAATTATGGCTATCCCACCGTGTCCAACGGCGATCATTATGACGGCCGCAACATCCCCGACCACGCGGCAGGCGATGGTTTTGAAGCACCGAAGCTATTCTGGAACCCTGCGATTTCACCCGGCGGCCTGATGATTTATTCGGGCAATATGTTCAAGGATTGGAAGGGCAGCGCATTTATAGGCGGCCTTGGCGCAAAAGCGTTGGTCCGCGTAAAATTGGACGGTGAAAACGCAACCAAGGCTGACCAATGGAATATGGGCGCCCGCATTCGTGAAGTCGAACAGGGTCCAGACGGCGCAATCTGGCTGCTGGAAGACGAGCGCGCCGGATCGCAGGGCCGCCTGCTGAAGCTTACGCCAAAGAAGTAAAACGTGCGGCGGCGCTTAAGGCGCCGCCGCTACTGTTCCTGTTAAGTCCGCAAGAAACGCGCGAACGCGCTTCGCATTCATACCCAGATCGCTGACCCCAACCCGGCTGACCGATCGCATATCAACAATGCTGCCCTCGCCGGTTTCTGATGGACGAACGCGCAGCACCACATCATCCTTAAACTGAAAGAACGCGCTGGTCTCGGTAGCCTCAAAGCGCCCTTCTTCAGGCAAGGACACTGCCACCTCCCAACCACGCGCTTTGGCGAGGCGTTCTGCCTTGGCGATGACCATGGGAACCGGTTCATTGCTGCGTACCGAGCGAATATCGCCATAAGCTTTTTGATGCACAACCGCCCAACGTTGCAGCGGCGTGAGGCCCCTCATATCTGCATCATCCGCGCCAGGAATATTGTCGAGGTTGTCAGCGCGCAAGGTTAAGGTCTGAAATGCCGGCGGGTCTGCCAAATCCGTTGAGACATCGTGGATCGCAGGGACGGTCAACGCCGCCATCAAAAACGTTCCCACCCAGGCAACATATGCAAGCGCAACACCCATACCGACCCATCGACGCGCACGCGGCGGCGGGTTGACAGCTTTACGCACGCGCCAGCCTTGCACTGCGCCGATCAATATGGCGCCAAGACCCAGCAAAAATGCGCCCGCGACGCCCTTTAATCCGGACGTATATTCCCAAAATCCCCAACCGGTTCCAACGGCAGAGACAAGCCCCCAAAAGAGCGCGCCAACGCCAGCGGCTAAGACAATATAGCCCCAATAGTCGGTCTTCTGTAGAACAGGCTCGCCCTGTTGCGGGGACGCCGAAAACGCTTGCGCATTATTGGTATCCTGAGGAATGTCTTGATCGTTCACCATATTCTCTCCTGCGCAGCATTGGCAACTCGTTCAGGCTAAACGATGTTCCTGCCAAACGCAATTTGCCAAGTTGATATGTTAAGATCATCGATAATCGAATGGACAAATGCTGGCTGCAATGACAGGGGCCGCATATGTTTCGTCCAACATCCCTCTCGCGCGATTAATCATGCACGCAACGGCACTCTCAAACCTTGCCGATGGCGTTGTAGACGCGTTGCTGGATGATGCCTTTGGCCTCGACCGCCATCAACGCACCGCTTATCTGCTGCGCAAGGGGATGCGGGCGATTGGCCATTTGTCGCTCGGTATCTTGGACGGCGACGAACTTGTCGGAAGCATTCAATGTTGGCCAACACGCATCAGCGACGCCGCATTGATATTGGTCGGCCCGGTCGCGGTAGCCAGTCACCGTCAGAATGCGGGCATTGGGACACGGCTGATGCAGCTCATGCTCGACGCAATGCAGCCGGACGATGCACCGATGGTGATGATTGGCGACCCTGAATATTATGGGCGATTTGGATTTAGCGCTGAAGGCACATCGGGTTGGACTTTGCCGGGCCCATGGGAACCGCGCCGACTGTTGCTGCGCAACCCGGCAATGCTGGCCTTGCCGGAACATGGCGCGCTCGGTCCAGCCGACTAAGCTTTGACGACCGTCCGCTTTAGCCGTATCGCCAGTCTATGCCTTACGAAGCCCCTGATCTCGCGAACCTGAGCCTTTCGGACATTGCCGAGCTTGTGGCGGCACGAAAACTGCCACCGGTCGAAAGCTGGACGCCTGAACAAACAGGCGACAGCGAAATGCGTATCGCTGCCGATGGAAAATGGTATCATCAGGGCGGCGAGATTAAGCGTCCTGCAATGGTCCGCGCTTTTTCGAGCTTGTTGTTATGCGACGCCGATGGAAAGCACTGGCTTGTCACGCCACAACAAAAGCTGTCCATTGCGGTCGATGATGCGCCGTTCATCGCGGTTGAACTGCAAAGCGAAGGTGAAGGCAAAGATCGCACTCTCGCGTTCCGATTGAACAGCGACGATCTGGTCTTTGCAGATGCCGACCACACCATCGAAATGCGCAATGGCCTGCCCTATTTGCATGTGCGCGGCGGACTTTGGGCAAAGCTCGCACGGCCAGTCTACTACGAACTTGCCAACCTTGCGCTCGCCGAGGACCCCGAAGGCGTCACCATCTCCAGCAAAGGTGCGCAATTCAGCTTGATGGCGCCTGCATGAGTTGGCGACACCGGATACATCAGGCGCTGGACTCCGCGCTGGATATCGAGATTGAGGATGAGCGCTACTTGGGTGACACGGTTCAACATCGTGCCGCTGCCGTCCTTATCCCGATAACCGACCGCGCCGAACCGGGTGTTATCCTCACCCAGCGCCCCACATGGCTGCGCAGCCATGCCGGCCAAGTCGCATTTCCCGGCGGCAAGGTGGACGATACCGACGAAAGTTCGATCTTTGCGGCACTGCGCGAAGCAGAAGAAGAGTTGAACATACCGCCAGCCCGCGTCGAGGTAATCGGCGTGGCCGACACTTATTATTCAGGCAGCGGATACAGCATTGCCCCAGTTGTTGGTATCATCCCGCCTGACCTTGAGCTTCAGCCCAACCCGCAAGAGGTGGAAGACTGGTTTGAAGTCCCGCTTGCGTTTCTGCTTGATCCTGCCAATTCCATCAAGAAAGAGACCAACTGGAATGGGCAGCAGCGTAGCTATTACGACATGCAATGGGGCGAACGGCGGATATGGGGCGTAACGGCGGGAATAATCGCCAATCTGGTGCGGCGGCTGGCATGATTGCGGCACAGCTTCCTCACGCCGAATGGCAACAGGCCGCGGGCTTAAAAAAGGTGCTGGCGCTGCTGGCAGATTCTTATGGTGGCCCCCGATATGTTGGCGGCGCCGTGCGCGACACATTATTGGGGCTACCCGTTTCGGACGTTGATATTGCCACCGCATTGTTACCCGAAACGGTTATGGACCGATTGGAAGCTGGCGGCGTCAAAGCCGTTCCGACGGGGCTAGACCATGGCACGATCACTGCGGTCGTAGACGGCAAAAATTATGAAATCACCACATTACGCAGGGATGTCTCCACCGATGGTCGGCGCGCGACGGTGGCTTTCGCCACCGATTGGCGGGAAGATGCCGCACGGCGGGATTTCACGATCAACGCGCTCTATGCTGATCCACAAACAGGAGAAGTTTTCGATTATTTCGGTGGCCTAACCGATCTCGAAAACGGCTGCCTGCGCTTCATCGGCGACGCGACGCAGCGGATCGCCGAGGATTTCCTGCGGATATTGCGGTATTTCCGTTTTCTTGCTCGATTTGGCAGCGGTCCGGTGGATGCAGACGCAATTACCGCCTGCGCGCAAGGTGCGCATGGGCTGACGGCGTTGTCCCGCGAGCGCATTGCGCAGGAACTCGCCCGGTTGTTGTCGCTCAAAAACCCAGCCGCGTCTGTCGGTCTCATGATCGACAATGGCATTTTCGCACCGTTTCTTCCCGAACTTTGCAATGACGCCAGCGAGCGATTTCAGCGGCTTGTGGAACGAGAGCAGTTGCTCAATCAACCGCTCTCGCTCCCTGCCCGGCTGCTCAGCATATTGGTGACGGACCCCGTCGCGGTCGACAAAGTGGCAGCACGGCTGAAGCTGTCGAACAAAATGCGGGAGAATCTCGCCAACCGGTTGAACGCTGGCGCGCCGACCGAGAGCAACATCCGTGCCATCGCTTATCGTTTTGATAATGACACCGCGAGCGATGTCGCCATGTTGTTTGCCGACGACAATGCCCTGCCGCAATGTCTGGCGCGCTTGGACAATTGGGATAGCCCCATCATGCACATAAAAGGCGGCGATCTTATCAAAATGGGATTGCCCGCAGGTCCGCTCGTGGCAAAAACCTTGCAAGAGCTGGAAGCCAACTGGGTTGCCGAAGATTTCCCGGTTTCGGACCGCCAGTCCGAATTGGCGCTTCAGCTTGTTGAGGCCGCCATGTCAGCGGCCAAAAAGGCATAAGCCGCATCTTCGGGCAAAGGGCGCGCAAAATAAAAGCCCTGCCCAACGGAACAGCAAAAGCGGCGTCCACCTGCTCTTCAAAACCGATGCGGCTGCAAAATCCGGTCAGGCTATCGCTCAGCATTACGCGGCGTTAAGCATAGCGATTGTAAAAGATGTTCACCCCGTGCGTGGTTAATTTACATTAAACCTAATCGAAGCGGTTATTCCTTGGGAAACCTTGCGGCGGAAGTCGACCCGCTGCGCCGCGCGCCACACGCCACAAGGACATGTCATTTTCCGTGCGCATCCGGCCACTATCGCCGCCCATCGCCCAGCTGAGCCCTTCGCTCATCTTAAAGCAGACGGCATCTGCAAGGCCGCCATCCTTATAACGCTGCAAGGTAACGCCCTGCCCCTTGGCCATTTCGGGGATTTCACTGAGCGGGAAGACCACCAATTTGCGGTTGTCACCCACTACGGCAACATATTGGTCCTTCAACCTCGCTTCGTCCGTGGCCTCTGTCGGAGCAAGGCGAACCACAGACAGCTTCGTTCCCGGTTTCAACGTGACGACGCCGCGTCCTTTGCGGGTTTCGGCGATAATGTCGCTCATCCGCGCGATAAAGCCCTTGCCCGTTGAAGCAGCCAGCAACATCCGCCCGTCTGCGACTGCAGGGAACGCCGCAACGATATCATTCCCGGCTTCGATGTCGATCATTGTGCCAACAGGTTCCCCGAAACCGCGGGCACCGGGCAACTTGTCAGCACCCAAGGTGTAAAAACGGCCATTCGCTGTTGCGATCAGGATCTTGTCGGTCGTCTGCGTATGGAATGCAAAGGCGGGGCCATCCCCTTCCTTAAACTTGAAATCGGCGCGCGCAGACAAATCCGCATGCCCCTTCATGGCTTTAATCCAGCCACGTTTTGACATGATAACCGTGACGGGTTCGCGTTCGACAAATGCCTCGAGCGAAATCTCGCGCGCTTGCCCTGCTTCTTCCAAGCTTGTGCGGCGCCGGCCAAGTTCGGTATCTTCACCGTAATTTTTGCGCAGCGCAGTCAGATCTTTTTTCAAACGCGTCTTCTGCCGCGCGGGGCTTTCGATGAGCTTCACCAGCTCTTCGCGCTCAGCTTCCAAGCCCTCAAGCTCGCGCCGAAGCTCCATTTCTTCCAATCGGCGGAGCGAACGCAAACGCATGTTGAGGATCGCTTCAGCCTGCCGGTCATTCAGCTGGAACTCGGCCATCATAACGGGCTTTGGTTCATCTTCGTTACGGATGATTTCAATGATGCGATCAAGGTTCAAGAACGCAATGATATAACCCTGAAGCAATTCAAGGCGGCTATCGATCTTTTCCAGCCGATGCTGCGATTTGCGGACCAACACTTCGATCTGGTGTGTCAACCAACGCAGCAAAACTTCGCCCAAGCCCATGACCTTTGGGGTCCGGTCGGCATCGAGCACGTTCATGTTCAACGAAAAGCGTGTTTCAAGATCCGTAAGGCGGAACAAAGCGTTTTTCAGATCTTCGGGATCGACATTGCGGCTTTTGGGCACAAGCACGATACGAACGCGTTCGTCACTTTCGTCGCGAATGTCGTCCAATATGGGCAGCTTTTTATCGGCAATCAGTTGCGCGATTTGCTCGATCAGCTTGCCTTTTTGCACCTGATACGGAATTTCCGACACAACAAGCTGCCACGTGCCACCGGGCAGTTTTTCAACGCCTGTGGGTTCCCAGCTTTTCTCGCTGTCCTGCCATCCGTTTGAAAAACGCGCGCGCACGCGCATAGCACCGCGGCCACTCGCATAGGCTGCACTTATGACCGCTGGGCTGTCTACGAGCACGCCGCCCGTTGCAAAATCGGGCCCCTTGACGATTTCCATCAACTGTTCGTGACGTGCCTGTGGCTCATCAATGAGCAGCATGGAAGCATCGATAATCTCGGCCGCGTTATGCGACGGAATGCTGGTCGCCATGCCGACGGCGATGCCGCTTGCACCATTTGCCAACAAATTGGGGAACAGACCGGGCATAACCTCGGGCTCTTCGTCTTCACCATTGTAGGTTGGGCGAAAGTCCGTTGCGTTCTCATCAAGCCCGTTCATGAGCTCAATGGCCGTGCGCGTCAGACGTGCTTCGGTATATCGATACGCCGCCGCATTATCGCCGTCGATGTTGCCAAAGTTGCCCTGCCCGTCAACCAGCGGATACCGCAGCGAAAAAGTCTGCGCGAGCCGGACCATTGCGTCATAAACGGATTGGTCGCCATGCGGATGATATTTACCGATAACATCGCCGACAACACGGGCACATTTCTTATAACCGCTCGCTGGATCAAGTTTGAGCAAACGCATCGCCCATAACAGACGCCGGTGCACAGGCTTCAATCCGTCGCGCAGATCAGGAAGCGACCGCGCGGTGATCGTTGACATCGCGTAGATCAGATAGCGTTCCGACAAAGCCGCATCAAACGGCGCGTCGACAATCGCGTCAAATGGATCTTCTGCTGGAGCATCTACTATGTCAGACATATCTGCCCCGATAGCGAGCGAACCCGCCGTCGCAAAGCAACGATTTCAGCAATCCACAGCTTAATGCGCTTAGCGTTAGATGTTGCGTTGTAATAAAGACACATTTCAGCAGCAAAATTGCAATAAATTACGAGTTTACTGGAATTTGGCGTAACAAAGTGCCATCCTCATACTCGGATTTAAAAATATACTGACAAACCGGGGAATGATGATGAAAACATATAAGTTGATTTCCGCGCTTGCGGTGACGGTCTCGTCCACCGCGCTGTTCGTGGCGGCCGCCAATCCGGCGTTTGCACAGCAAGATACACCCGCGCCGGCAGCCGAGGCCGAAGAGGCAACCGGTATAAATGCCATTATTGTGACCGGCACACGCCGGACCGACCGCACCGTTGCAGACAGCACCGTGCCCGTCGATGTCATCTCTGGTGAAGCGCTGCTGAATAGCGGCACAACCGAAACCAACAAGTTGCTGAACCAGCTCGTTCCATCATTCAACTTTCCACAGCCATCTTTGACCGATGGCACTGACTCGCTTCGTCCGGCAACCTTGCGCGGACTTGCGCCAGACCAAGTGCTCGTGCTCGTCAACGGCAAGCGTCGTCACCAGTCTGCGTTGGTCAACCTCAACGGTTCAGTAGGTCGCGGATCAACCGCGGTTGATTTGAACACCATTCCGCCGCTCGCCATCGAACGCCTCGAAGTTCTTCGTGACGGCGCGGCATCGCAATATGGTTCCGATGCAATTGCAGGCGTGATCAACATTCAGCTGAAAAAGGGCATTGGCGGACGTGCGCAGGCAACGTTCGGCAAATATATTACCGAAATGGAAGATGTAGGTCAGGTTGATACCGTTTCCTTGACCACTGGCCTGACTGACAACCCAGTCATCACATACACGGGCGAAGACCGCAAACGCCGCGATGGTGACACATACACCTTCGCATCAAACTTTGGTCTACCCTTGGGCGACAGCGGTTATGTAAACCTCACGGCTGAATATAAGGACCGTTCACCCACCAACCGTTCCGGTCCAGACATCCGCCGCAATTATTTCAACGCAGGCGATCCGCTCGAAGCGACCTTCAACCGTTATGCGCACCGTTACGGTGACGGCGTGTCGCAGGATCTGAACTTCTTCGTCAATGGCGGAATTGAATTCTCTGACTCAGCAGAATTCTACACCTTCGGCAGCTACGGCATCCGTAAAGGTAATGGCGCTGGTTTCTACCGTCGTTCCGCGGACGTACGCAACCGGGATTGGGCCGCGTCCACGACGACCTTTGTGCCCATTTACGCAGATGGCTTCCTTCCCCTGATTGCCAGCGAAATCGTTGACATCTCTGCGGCGGCGGGTCTTCGTGGCGCCATGAGCGGATGGGATTATGACCTGTCCGTGGTCTATGGGTCCAACCGTTTGGATTATGAGATCGAAAATACGGTCAACACATCCTTGGGCGGCACCGTAAGTGCGCGGCAATTTGACGCCGGCGGCCTTCGTTCAGGCCAGACGTCGATCAACCTTGATATGCGCCGCGATTTGGACATCGGTATTGGCCAAAGCGTATCGCTTGCCGTCGGTGGCGAATATCGCAACGAAAACTACAAAATCGTCCCAGGTGAGCTTCAAAGCTACGTCAACGGGCCGTTCTCGGCTGCGCCGTTTAATGCCGCCGGTGGTGCCCAGGTGTTCCCGGGCTTCCGTCCTGCAAACGCGACGGACGTTTCGCGCAATAGCTTTGCTGGTTACATCGAACTCGATGCCGATCTCTCCGACAGCTTGACGATGCAATTGGCGGGACGCTACGAACATTTCAGTGACTTTGGCGATACCATCAATGGTAAAGCCGCAGCACGATATGAAATCGTTGATGGCGTGGCTTTGCGCGGATCAATTTCAACCGGCTTCCGCGCGCCAAGCCTTGCCCAGCAATCATTTGCAACCACATCGACCAACAACGTGGGTGGCGTGCTTATCGAAGTCGGGACATTCCCGGTTTCATCGCCTGTGGCCGTTGCGCTGGGTGCGCAGGCACTCACGCCAGAAAAATCGGTTAACATTGGCGGTGGCGTTACATTCACCCCGGTTAGCGGGCTCAGCATCACTGCGGATTACTACAACATAAAAATTAACGACCGCATCACCTTGACCGAAAACCTTCAAGGTGCAGACGTTCTGGCTTTGCTGACTTCAGCCGGTGTGACGGGCGTAAGTTCGGCACGCTTTTTCATCAACGGTATTGATACCCGTACAACTGGTCTTGATATCGTTGCCAGCTATCGCGTGCCAGAATTCGGTCTCGGCAAATTCCGCGTCAGCGTCGGGTATAATTTGAACAATACCAAAATTACCGATCGCCGCGTATTTTCGGGCTTTACAGCACAGCGTTTGTTCGCACGGCAGGAAAGCTATCGCCTGACCGACGGACAGCCTAAGAACAAGCTGAACGCCACGCTCGATTGGGATTACAACAATCTTGGCATGACGCTGCGCACGAACCGTTACGGCGAAGTGTTCTTGCCAAGCGGCTTCTCGACAGCGGCAAACAATAGCAACATCGCAATCGGCCCTGGTATTGTCCCAGGCGATATATTCCTGTCACCCAAGTGGATTACCGACCTTGAGTTCCGCTTCAAACCCGTTGAGTCCGTCTCAATTGCATTTGGCGCGAACAACGTGTTGGATGTGTATCCAGATCGCCTTCCATTCGGAACAGTTGATGGCGTAAGCTATGGCTTTAACAACTCATTCCTCCCTTACAGCTCGCAATCGCCATTCGGCTTCAGTGGCCGGTTTGTGTATGGTCGTGTCTCTATCGACTTCTAAATTGACGACTTTTTGATAAGCAAGGGCGCGGCGTAAAACCCGCGCCCTTCTTTTTTGTGCGCTTCAGGCGCGTCATTTTTGACGCCTTGCGGTGCGCCTGCTAACGGGGCGACGACTCCCGATAGAAGCAGAAAGCGAACAATATGATCCCACGTTATTCCCGCCCCGACATGGTGAAGATCTGGGAGCCTGAAAACCGCTTTCGCATTTGGTTCGAAATTGAAGCACATGCCACCGATGCACTTGCCGAACGCGGCGTTGTTCCCGCCTCTGCCGCGCAAGCGCTTTGGAAATGGTGGGACACCAACCCAGCTATCGATGTTGCCGCCATTGACGCGATTGAGGCCGTCACAAAGCATGATGTCATCGCGTTCCTGACATGGGTCGCAGAGCAAGTGGGCGACGAAGCGCGGTTCATGCATCAGGGGATGACATCATCCGATGTGCTCGACACCTGCCTTGCGGTTCAGCTCACGCAAGCGACTGATCTTTTGCTCGCGGACATGGATGCGTTGCTTGCTGCGATTAAGACGCGCGCCATGGAGCACAAGTTTACGCCGACCATCGGCCGCAGCCACGGCATTCATGCGGAACCCGTCACCTTCGGTATGAAGCTTGCGCAAGCCTATGCCGAATTCGCACGTGGCCGTGAACGCCTTGTGGCTGCCCGCGCTGAAATCGCGACTTGCGCCATTTCCGGTGCAGTCGGCACCTTTGCCAATATCGATCCGGGCGTTGAAGCGCATGTTGCGGCAAAGCTTGGACTTGCGATTGAACCTGTATCCACGCAGGTCATTCCACGCGACCGCCACGCCATGTATTTCGCAACGCTTGGCGTTATCGCCTCGTCCATTGAACGCCTCGCGACAGAAGTACGCCATTTGCAGCGCACCGAAGTTCTTGAGGCGGAGGAATATTTCTCGCCGGGTCAAAAGGGCAGCTCTGCCATGCCGCACAAGCGCAATCCGGTGCTGACGGAAAACCTGACTGGCCTTGCCCGTATGGTGCGCGGCTATGTGACGCCTGCTCTGGAAAATGTCGCTTTGTGGCATGAACGCGATATCAGCCACTCAAGCGTCGAACGCTATATCGGGCCGGACGCAACCATCACACTCGACTTCGCCCTCGGCCGACTGACGGGCGTGATTGATAAGCTGTTGATCTATCCTGAGCGGATGCAGAAGAATCTCGACCGCATGGGCGGCCTTGTCCATTCGCAACGCGTGCTGCTGGCGCTCACGCAGGCTGGCATCAGCCGCGAGGACAGCTACCGCATCGTTCAACGCAACGCGATGAAGGTTTGGGAATCCGATGGCGCAGAATCACTCATGGAGCTTTTGAAGGCCGATGCAGATGTTTCTGCGAAAATGTCTGCCGAAGAAATCGAAGACCGCTTCAATCTTGATTACCACTTCAAACATATCGACACCATTTTCGAACGCGTATTTGGCTAAGCCTTGGCCGCTGCCAAAATGCGCGGCGGCTTGGTTTGTTGGATAGCGCTACCCAAAGGCTGAAACTTGCCATAAGGTAGCGAGATAAGAAGGAGCTGCGGACCGATGCGATTTTTGAAGATACTCATTTGGGTAACGATCATTATCGGGCTTATCGTGTTCGCGACCAGCAACTGGGTGCCGGTATCGGTCAGCCTATGGGGTGGCCTTCGCCTAGACACCAAATTGCCGGCGTTGGTCATTGCGGCGTTTCTCATTGGATTTTTGCCGCTGTATTTTGTGCACCTTACGCAGATGTGGCGCCTGAAAAAGCGCATAACAACGCTTGAGGCGAACCAACGCGGCTCGGCCCTGCCGCCGCCAGCCTCCCCTCCCCCTGCCTACGCCGCTGTGGATATGATATGACCAACCCGATTTACGTCGCAATCGACACGCCTTATCTGGATGACGCGCTGGAATTGACGCGGCGCATTAAAGACCAAGTCGGCGGGATTAAACTTGGTCTCGAATTTTTCTGTGCCAACGGACATCATGGCGTGCACGAAGTGCAAAAGCTCGGCCTTCCGATCTTTCTTGATCTGAAATTGCACGACATTCCCAATACCGTCGCCAAGGCGATGCAAGCGATTAACACGTTGGAACCAGCCATCGTCACCATCCACGCCGCCGGTGGCCGCGCGATGATGGAAGATGCCAAGGCGGCGGCCGGTGCTCATACCAAAGTCGTCGCCGTTACCGTTTTAACCAGCCTCGACGACCATGACCTTAACCGCGTCGGTGTGTCCTACAGCGCAGATCTTCAGGTCGCCCGACTGGCGGCATTGGCGCAAGAAGCCGGACTCGACGGCATTGTGTGTTCGGGCCACGAAGTGAAATCCGTGAAAAAGGATTGGAAGGACGGGTTTTTCGTTGTTCCGGGTCTTCGTCCCGCCGGTGGCACCAGCGCGGATCAAAAACGCACCGTTACCCCGCGTCAGGCACGCGTCGATGGCGCAAGCATATTGGTTATCGGGCGTCCCATTACCAAGGCCGAAAGCCCCGAAGATGCAGCACGGGCCATTATGGGTACGTTGTAAAGCAAGACGCTGGCATAAAATGACCCGAGGTTGCGCAAGTTCAGCATGACGGAAGCCTTCGGGTTCGCTAGTTAGCCAGCATGCAAACGCAAATCAAAATCTGTGGCCTAAAAGACGAACATACCGTTGATGCGGCTGCTAAGTCAGGCGCGACACACATCGGTCTTAATCTCTATGAGCCGAGCCCGCGCTCCATTCCCTTAGAACAAGCCGCTGCGTTGCGGATGCGCGCGCCCGCAAGTTTGAAGGTGGTATTGTTGCTCGTGAACGCCGAGCCCGGTTATGCTGCCAAGGCTATCGAAGTGGTTAAGCCCGACATCTTGCAATTTCACGGATCAGAGACGCATCAATATTTGCGTATCTTAAAAAGCGCCGTCGACATCGAAATCTGGAAAGCCTTTGGCGTAAAAGACGCGGCAACGCTTAAAGATGCTGACCAATATGAAGGCGCGGCTGACCTCATCCTGTTTGATGCGCCGGCGCAAGCATTGCCCGGCGGCACGGGTACGCGGTTCGACTGGTCCTTGCTCAACCAGCATAAGCACAAGCTGCCTTGGGGACTTGCCGGCGGTCTGAACCCCGACAATGTTGGAGAAGCCCTGCGGCAAACACGTGCGATATTGGTCGATACCTCGTCTGGCGTTGAATCCGCGCCGGGCATCAAGGATATGGACAAGATTGCGGCCTTCTGCCAAGCGGTGCGCAACCATGACAACAGCTGAACTCACACCAAACTCCTTCCGCAACCAACCCGACGATCGCGGCCATTTCGGCCAGTTCGGTGGGCGCTATGTCGCCGAAACGCTCTTGCCGCTCGTGCTCGACCTGGAACGCGAATATCGCGCCGCAAAACAGGACCCTGCCTTTGCGGCGCAGTTTGACGATTTGCTGGAGCATTATGTCGGCCGTCCGTCGCCATTATATTATGCCGAGCGACTGACCGAGGAAGTCCGTAAAAACGCACCCGCAGGTAAAGGCGCGCAAATCTGGTTCAAACGCGACGAGCTGAACCACACCGGCGCGCACAAGATCAACAATTGCATTGGCCAGATACTGCTCGCCATCCGCATGGGTAAGACGCGGATTATCGCAGAAACCGGCGCTGGCCAGCATGGCGTTGCCACGGCAACCGTCTGCGCACGTTTCGGCCTGCCTTGCTTCATTTACATGGGCGCGAAGGACATTGAACGGCAGCAGCCCAATGTCTTCCGCATGCGCTTGCTGGGCGCGGAGGTCATTCCCGTCACCAGCGGTGCAGGCACGTTGAAGGATGCGATGAACGAAGGACTTCGCGACTGGGTCGCCAATGTCCACGACACATTCTACATCATCGGCACCGCCGCTGGCCCGCATCCCTATCCCGAACTGGTGCGCGATTTCCAAAGCGTAATCGGCAAGGAAGCGCGCGCACAAATGCTGAGCCGCATTAATCGCCTCCCCGATTTGTTGGTAGCAGCCATTGGCGGCGGATCAAACGCCATTGGCCTGTTCCACCCGTTTTTGGACGACAAAGACGTCGAAATGCTTGGCATTGAGGCGGCGGGTCATGGACTTGAGAAAGAACATGCCGCGAGCCTTGCGGGCGGCCGTCCAGGCATCTTGCACGGCAACAAAACCTATTTGCTTCAGGATGACGACGGCCAAATCGCCGAAGCGCATTCGATTTCGGCTGGCCTCGATTATCCCGGCATTGGTCCAGAGCATAGCTGGCTCAAGGAAATCGGTCGCGTGCGCTATGACAGCGTGACCGACACAGAGGCGCTGTCCGCATTCCAATTGCTCTGCCGGACCGAAGGCATCATTCCCGCGCTGGAGCCAGCCCACGCGATTGCGGCGGTGGAACGCGAAGCCAAGAAGATGGACCGTGATCAGATCATCCTCGCGAACCTCTGCGGCCGCGGGGACAAGGATATCTTCACCGTCGCTGAGGCTTTGGGGACGTCGATATGAACGGCTCGACTTTCGGGTTGGCTGCATGACCCGCCTCTCCACCGCCTTTTCCAAACCACACCCCGCGCTCGTCGCCTTCATCACTGCAGGCGATGGCGACACCGCAGCCAATCTCGACGCGCTCGTCGCGGGCGGCGCGGATGTTATTGAACTTGGCATGCCGTTCACAGACCCCATGGCCGACGGCCCTGCTATTCAAGAAGCGAATATCCGCAGCCTGAACGCTGGCACTACAACGGCGGATATCTTCGCGCTCGCGTCTGCCTTCCGTAAACGCCATCCAGATACGCCCTTGGTCCTGATGGGTTATGCCAACCCGATGACGATCCGTGGCGGTGACTGGTTCGCGTCCGAATGCAACAAAGCCGGCGTTGATGGCGTCATCTGCGTCGACATTCCGCCAGAGGAAGACCCGGAGCTTGGCCCTGACTTGCGCAGCGCGGGCATTGACCTCATTCGTCTCGCAACGCCCACCACAGATACCGCGCGCTTGCTCGCCGTCCTCAATGGCGCATCTGGCTTTCTGTATTATGTGTCGGTCGCCGGTATCACTGGCCTGCAAGTCGCGGCGCAGACCAGCATTGATGAGGCTGTGGCGCGGCTAAAGGCCCATACCGATCTGCCCATCGCGGTTGGCTTTGGCGTCCGCACACCTGAACAAGCCGCCAACATCGCGCGCGTTGCCGATGGCGTTGTCGTTGGTTCCGCAATCGTTGAACTCGTCGCCAAGCATGGCGTCAACGCCGCTGGTCCGGTCCGCGATTATGTGGCTTCGTTGAAATCGGCTATCATTTCGGCGCGTGGCTGATTACAAAACCGTAGCCCTGAGCAGCAGTCGCCCAGCGACTGCGTCCGTCGATGGGCGCCTCTCGGGTGTAGCTTTAGCCTGGGAAGCGTGCTTCGACAGGCTCAGCACTACGGTATATTTTACACTGCGTATTTTACAGGGACAGAAAACATGAACTGGGTCACCCGCGTCCGCAACGCCATTCCCTTCATCGCGAAGCGCGAAACGGCGGAAACACTCTGGCACAAGTGCAAGGGGTGTCAGGCGATGATCTTCCTCAAGGAATTTGAGGAAAACCAGTCTGTCTGCCCAAAATGTGACCATCATGGCCGCATTGGCCCCGCCGAACGCTTTGCTGCTTTGTTCGATGACGACAGCTACGATGTGCTTAAGCCGCCCGTTGTCGGCGAAGACCCTTTGAAGTTCAAAGATACAAAGAAATACATCGACCGCATCAAAGCCGCCCGCCTCGCAACGGGTGAGCAAGACGCGATGATGAGCGCGCTCGGTAAAGTCGACGGCCAAGATGTTGTTGTCAGTGTTCAGGATTTCGCCTTCATGGGCGGTTCCATGGGCATGGCGGTTGGTGAGGCATTCATTGACGCTGTAAAGGCCGCGATCCGCGCGAAATGCCCCTACATCATCTTCACAGCCGCAGGCGGCGCACGCATGCAAGAGGGCATATTGAGCCTGATGCAGATGCCGCGTTCAACTGTTGCCATTCAGATGCTGCATGATGCGGGACTGCCCTACATCGTTGTACTCACGGACCCCACCACCGGCGGCGTTACCGCGTCTTACGCAATGCTGGGCGATGTCCAAATTGCAGAGCCGGGCGCGCTCATCGGTTTTGCCGGACAGCGGGTGATCGAGCAGACAATTCGTGAGAAACTGCCCGAAGGATTCCAGCGCGCCGAATATCTTTTGGAGCATGGCATGATCGACATGGTCACCCACCGCCACGACCTGCGCGGCGTATTGTCGCAGCTCGTCGGCTACCTCGCGCCAGAGAAGAAGGCGGCATAAGTAAACGACAACCAATCTATATTGTCATTCCCGCATGCCTGACCACGCCACTTCCTCTGACCCCGCCGTTCAGGCGCAATTGGACCGGCTGACGATGTTTTCACCCGGCAAGGATGTCTTGGGGCTGACGCGTATTGCCGCATTGCTGGAACGCCTCGGTAATCCGCACCTCAAGCTTCCGCCGGTGTTCCATGTCTCTGGCACCAACGGCAAAGGTTCGACCTGCGCGTTTTTGCGCGGGGCGATTGAGGCGGCGGGCATGACGACGCATGTCTATTCAAGCCCGCATCTGGTGCGTTTCAATGAGCGGATCCGCGTTGCGGGCAAGCTGATCGATGACGTGAGCTTATCCGCGCTGCTTTCGGAGGTTTTGGACCATGCCGAGGGGCTGGAAGCGAGCTTCTTTGAAGTCACTACCGCAGTCGCCTTTTGCGCCTTTGCGCGGACGCCAGCCGATGCCTGCATCGTCGAAGTCGGCCTTGGTGGCCGGTTGGATGCGACCAATGTGCTCACCCAGCCCGTGGCGTGCGCAATTGCATCCTTGGGATTGGATCATGAGGGCTTCTTGTTGGCGGCGGAGGAGGGTGTTCCCGATATGCCGCCGCTTGACCGCATCGCCTTTGAAAAGGCTGGAATTGCAAAGCCGGGATCACCTCTGCTCACGCAAAAATACACAGCATCGATGGCCAACACCGTTGCCACGCAAGCCACTTTGCATAACGCACCGTTGCACGCGCGCGGCGAAAGTTGGGATGCGGCGGTGTATGATGGCCGCCTGCATTACCGCGACGCCACCGGAAAACTCAACCTGCCCCTTCCCCGCATGATAGGCGCGCATCAGGCCGATAATGCGGCTTTAGCCATTGCAATGCTGCGGCATCAAAACGCCATCCATATTCCAGAGGCAGCGCTGTCTGCCGCGATGGAATGGACACGCTGGCCGGCACGGATGCAAACATTGTCTGCAGGGCCGCTGACTGACCGACTACCGACAGGTTCAACCGTCTGGCTCGACGGCGGTCACAACCCTGATGCCGGGGCGGCGATTGCCAAAACCCTTGAAGAGGGCCCGCCCGTTCACGTCATCATCGGCATGTTGATGAACAAAGACGCGCTTGGTTTCCTGACGCCGTTCGCACACAAAATTGAAACGCTATTCGCTGTGCCGATTACCGGCCACGAGCATCATGATCCCAAGGACCTGTGCCGAATAGCGACAGACCATCTTGGTATCGCATTAGCCGCCCCTGTGGGCGACGTTGACTCAGCGATGGAACGCATTGCAAACCACGACCAGCCATCGAATGTGTTAATCTGCGGTTCGTTATATCTTGCCGGAGAAGTGTTACGCGCGAACGGTCAAGTGCCGGATTAACCATTATCCTGTCGTGGAGGTCCATTTACCTCCAAACGCGCATAGCGGAACTGCAACGCCATAATCGCAATCGCAAAAGGGAGAGTGACCAGACACTCTACCCAATTACCCTCGACAGCCTGATATATGGCCCAAGTGATTATGAAATAAGCAAGCTCTAAGCCCCACCACAGCATCCCGGTAAACTCCATCCCGATCCCGCATGCGGAACAACGGTATGCAAAAAAAGAGCTCGGTATAAGAAATAATCTAAGGCCCAATTTTGCGGAGCAATTTGGACAATGGCGTGACATGATTGTTCCTCCGGCCATGTATCAGATAGCTCGCGCTGGCTGCCCTTTCCAAGCAAGCAGCCCACCTGCCACCAACACTGCCGCAAAAGTCGCGGTGATGCTGTTGGCGAATTCCAGGGGCTGCGAAAGCAATAGCCCGATGAGGCCTGCCACCACGAGCAAGAATCCGAAGATGCGCAATGGCCCGACCGGTTCCTTCAAAGCCTTCTCGTCCACCGCTTCAACCTGATGAATGCTTTGGACGACATAGCCTTTGCTCCAGAGCAGCCAGAACAAGACCATGCCCGGGATCGCAGCCAGGACGGTAAAGCCCCAAAAGCCCACCCAACCGACATTTTCAGCAACGATCCCCGCTGGACCGGCCATAAACGTGCGGCCAACGCCCGCAAAGGACGACAGCAGCGCAAATTGCGTTGCGGTATAGGCGATGCTCGACAGTCCGGACAAATAGGTCGCAAATACCGTCAGACCGATACCGCTAGTCAAATTCTCGGTACAGATGGCCGCAACCATCATCCAGTAACTGTTACCCGTCGCCGCCAAGATCATGAACATGACATTGGAGAACATCATCAACAGACCCGAAATCAGCAGCGCGCGGCCCATGCCAAGCCACAGGATGAATGGCGCCCCAAGCGCGGAGCCAACAATCAGTGCGCCAAAGCCCCATAATTTGTTCGCCGAGATGTAATCCAGATCGGAAAAGCCAAGGTCCACGATCATCGGGCTCAGCATCGCCTGCCCCATGGCGTCGCCCACCTTGTAGAGCAGCACAAAGCCAAGAATGAGGAACGCCCCGTGCCGCGTCAGGAACTCGCGGAACGGGTTAACCACAGCCTCTGTCAGCCACTGCTTTGGCTTCATGCCCTCCACATGGGCAAAGCGGTCAACAAACTTTCCTGGCCCGGCCCACAGCGCGCCAATGATGGCAGGGATGATGCAAAAGGCAGTCAGGCCATAAGCGGTTGCCCAGCCAAGCCCCAACCCTTCCTGTGACGCAAAATAGATCGTGCCTGCGCCAGCGATCAGGTTGCCGGTGCGATAGCCAAACTGGTTGGTTGCGGTGCCATGGGCGAATTCTTCTTCTTCCAAGATCTCGATACGATAGGCGTCGATGACGATGTCCTGCGTCGCAGAAAGGAAGGCCGTTATCAGTGCCCAAATCGCAAAAAGCCCCATCTCGCCCGGCTGCGGATTGCTCGCGCCGAGTTGCCAGATCGACACAAACAGCAATGCCTGAATGAAGAACAACCAGCTGCGGCGTTGGCCGAATATCTTGGTAAGCACTGGCAAGTGCAGCTTATCAACCAACGGCGCCCAAAGGAATTTGATCGTGTAGGGAATGCCCAATGCCACGGCAAAACCAATGGTCGCGGTATCGATCCCGACCTTCGCCAGCCAGAATGTCATTGTCGCCACCAGCAACGTCAACGGAAAGCCGCTCGAAATGCCCAGCAGGAACGTAATCACCGGGTTTTTGCGCATATAAGGCCGGAAGGCCGGCACAAGCATTGCGATGACCGGCAATGCGATCAAAATGGCTGCAAAAATGATAAAACGTTGCAAATCAACTGACATGCGGACCCCTCTGAGCGTGTTGCGCAAATGACTAACGGCATTTTCCTGAATGGCCAGTGACTTTTGAAGCAACATGCGTCAAAGGCGCTTTATGGTAAAACCTCCTTCAAAAGCCCCTGCCCGTCCAGCCAAGCCACCGCGCCTGCGTTGGGACAGCAAACCCGTCCGTAAGCCCAACCCGAACGCCGCGCCGAGCAAGGGTGCGTTGGAGCGCAAGGATGGCGAAGAACGTATCGCAAAGCTGCTTGCGCGCGCTGGTGTTGCGTCGCGTCGCGAAATCGAACGTATGATTGCCGATGGCCGTGTCACGTTGAATGATGAGAAGGTCGAAACCCCTGCAACATTGCTGAAATCGCTGCGCGGTGTGGCTGTCGATGGCAAGGCCGTGGGCCAACCTGCGCCGACACAATTGTACATGTTCCATAAGCCCGAGGGCTGCCTGACGGCCGAACGCGACTTTAGCGGGCGTAAGACGATTTACGACGTTCTACCCAAAGACCTGCCGCGCCTGATGCCCATTGGCCGGTTGGATTTGAACACAGAAGGCTTGTTGCTGCTCACCAATGACGGTGAATTCAAACGCCAGATGGAATTACCGTCCACCGGCGTTGAGCGGACATATCGCGCACGCTGCTTTGGTGACGTCAGTCAGGAACAGCTCGAAGAGCTGATCCACGGCATTGAAATTGAAGGCGTCAAATATGGCAAAATCGACGCCAATCTGGAGCGCCGGACGGGCCGCAATGGTTGGGTTGAAATGACCCTGACCGAGGGAAAGAATCGCGAAGTGCGCCGTGTCCTTGAACATCTTGGACTCGAAGTCAGCCGCCTGATCCGCACGCGTTATGGGCCGTTTGTATTGGGTGAGCTTGCACCCGGCACCGTCGGCGAAGTGCGCCGCGTCGACCTCATCGAATTTCGAAAGACATTGAAATAATGCGGATCATTTCAGGGGAGTGGCGTTCACGTCCGTTGGTGGCGCCAAAGGGTGATACGACAAGGCCAACGGCCGATCGTACGCGTGAGACATTGTTTTCCATGCTCACCAGTCGGCTGGGTTCATTCGAAGATTTGCGGGTGCTCGACCTGTTTGCAGGTTCAGGCGCGCTGGGGCTGGAAGCGTTGTCGCGCGGCGCGGCGCATTGCACCTTTGTCGAGCAGGACCATCTCGCACTCGGCGCGCTTGAAAAGAATATCGCAAAGCTCGGCGGCAAAGACCGATGCGATGTCCGAAAATCATCAGTACTGTCGATGGGCAGCGCTTTGAAGCCCGCGGACATCGTCCTGATGGACCCACCCTATTTGAGCGGTGCGGGGTCTGTCGCGCTCGACAAGCTTGGCCGCTTTGGATGGTTTGCACCCTCCGCATGGATCAGCGTTGAGACCAGCATCAAAGAGGATGTCGAGGTCAAGGGCTTCACCGTCGATACCGTGCGCAACGTCGGCAAGGCACGGATCACATTGCTGCGTCCGGATAATGAACAGGCATGAAAGCCGCGCCAAGCCGGCGGCGGCGTATTGATTGCCGCCAGCCTTGTGATCCTGGACGGGCGGCTATTTCGCCGGGCGTAGCATCCAAAGCCCTGCAAGGCTGCACAGCGCAATAGCAGCCAGATAATAGCCGACATATTCGAGGCCTGATTCCGATAGTTTCAAAGCGATGTTAGGGGCCAGCGCGCCACCCAATATCCCCGCCGCGTTGAAGCAGATCGACGCACCCGTATAGCGCACCCGCGCAGCGAACAGCCCCGGCAGCCACGCGCCAAGTGGTCCGTAAACCAGCCCCATCACAAAGAGCAGCAGCGAAAGATACATCCCGGTCAGCATCAGGTCACCGCTGCCCAGCCATGGCCCGGTTGTGAAACTTGCGCCAACCAGCGCCACGCATCCAATCGCTAGCACCCGGGCCGGGCTGGTCCGATCGGCCCAGTAACCTGAAACAATGATACCCGCGGCCATGAACAGGATCGAGATGAGCTGTATGCCCAGAAAGGCCTCGCGCGCGATGCCCAATTTGGTTGTGCCATAGCCGAGCGCGAAAGCGGTCGAGAGATAGAAGACCGCAAAGCAGGCGATCGCCGCAAATGTGCCGCCGAACAGTTGGCGTGGGTGGGTGCGCACAACCTCTGCCATCGGAACGCGCGGCGGCGGAGCCTCTTCTAGTGCCGCGGCAAAGGCTGGTGTTTCGGTCAAACGAAGGCGGATCCACAAACCAATGCCGACCAGAAGCGCGCTCAACACAAACGGAATGCGCCAGCCCCATTCACGGAATTCGGAATCGCTGAGTATGAGGCCAAGGATCAGGAACAGGCCGTTCGAAAGGATGAAACCCACAGGCGCGCCGAGTTGCGGGAACATTCCATAGCGCGCGACCTTGCCCTTGGGTGCATTTTCAACCGCAAGCAACGCTGCTCCGCCCCATTCGCCGCCAAGTCCAAAGCCCTGACCGAAGCGCAAAAGGCATAAAAGCGCCGGCGCGAACCAACCGGCAACGGCGTAGGTCGGCAGCAGCGCAATCAGAAAAGTCGAAACGCCCATGATCATCAACGACCAGACAAGCGTTGCCTTGCGCCCGATGCGGTCGCCATAGTGACCAAATACCAGCGCGCCAACCGGCCGGGCGATAAAGGCCAACGCAAAGGTCAGCCAGCTTTGCAGCAACTGAGCCTCGGGGCTCGATTGCGGAAAGAATAGCGGGCCAAAGACCAGCGAAGCGGCCGTTGCGAAAATATAAAAATCATAGAACTCGACAGCCGTTCCGGCCATAGCCGCGCCAAGAATCCGACGATGCGATGGTGCAGGCGCGGTTGCGGCTTCACCTGCGTTGGTGGTTGTCATTGTGCTCCCCCTTGTCCTACATTTCTGCTGGCACTGACGGCGGCGAAAGGAAAGCGGAAAAGTGCATTGCCCTTCGATGATCTGTTCCCTAATCGTTCGCACGTGAATCATCCCTCCCCCGCCCCGACGCCGCCTTGGTTGGACGGTTTGAACGCGCCGCAGCGCGAAGCCGTTTTAACCACTGAAGGCCCCGTGCTTCTGCTGGCAGGAGCGGGCACAGGCAAAACCGCCGCATTAACCGCCCGAATGGCGCAGATTTTGTACACGCGCCTTGCATGGCCGTCCGAAATTCTCGCCGTGACCTTCACCAACAAAGCCGCGCGTGAAATGCGCGAGCGTATTGGCGCAATGGTCGGTTCCGCAGTGGAAGGGATGCCGTGGCTTGGTACGTTCCACAGCATTGGTGCAAAGCTGCTTCGCCGCCACGCCGAAATAATCGGATTGCAAAGCAATTTCACGATTATCGACACCGATGATCAGATCAGATTGCTCAAGCAGCTTATCCAGTCGGAAGATTTGGACGAGAAACGATTTCCGGCGCGCGGGCTTGCCGCATTGTTGGACAAATGGAAAAACGCGGGCAAGTCACCCTCCGATCTCGACGCTGGTGATAATGAGGCTTTCGCCAATGGTAAGGGCCAACGGTTGTACGCGCTCTATCAGGCGCGTCTGCTAGCCCTGAACGCGTGCGATTTTGGCGATTTGCTGTTGCACGGGCTGAATCTGTTAAAGAATAACCGCGATATCCTCGAAAAATATCAGGCCCAGTTTAAATATATTCTCGTCGACGAATATCAGGACACGAACGCCGTCCAATATCTCTGGTTGCGCTTGCTCGCCCAGAAACGCAAAAACATTTGCTGCGTCGGTGACGATGACCAAAGCATTTATTCGTGGCGCGGCGCAGAGGTCGCCAACATCCTGCGTTTTGAAAAAGACTTCCCTGGCGCGAAGACGATTAAGCTAGAACAGAATTATCGCAGCACGCCGCATATTTTGGCCGCCGCCTCTGGCCTCATCGACGCCAACAGCACGCGGCTCGGCAAAACATTGTGGACGGAACTCGACGATGGGGAAAAAGTCCGCATCATCGGCGTGTGGGACGGCCCAGAAGAAGCCCGCCGTGTCGGCGAAGAAATTGAAGCATTGCAATATAAAAGCGAAAGCCTCGACAGCGTCGCTATACTCGTCCGCGCGCAACACCAGACCCGTGAATTCGAAGACCGCTTCATACAAATCGGCGTTAACTACCGGATAGTCGGTGGTTTTCGCTTTTACGAACGCGCCGAAATTCGCGATGCCATTGCCTATTTGCGTATCGTAAACCAGCCTGCCGACGACTTGGCGTTTGAACGTATCGTCAACGTGCCCAAACGCGGTATCGGCGACAAAGCGGTCGAAAAAATCCACATCGTTGCCCGCGCCGAGCGCACCCCGCTTTCGGTCGCCGCAGCGCGCTTGGTTGGAACCGATGAGCTAACCGGCAAGGCACGCAAGTCGCTCGCCGATCTGGTGGTCGACATCGCCCGCTGGCGCGACGAAGCGGCGCATATGTCGCCAGCAAACCTGACACGGCTGATCATGGATGAATGCGGCTATACGGCCGTTTTGCAGGCAGAACGCAGCACCGAAGCATCGGCCCGCCTCGAAAACCTAAGCGAGCTTGCGCGCGCGATGGAAGAATATGAAACGCTTGGCGAGTTTCTGGAACATGTCAGCCTGGTGATGGACAATGACCGCGGTGATACCGGTGCAAGCGTCACGATCATGACCATTCACGCCGCCAAGGGCCTTGAATATGACAATGTCTTCCTCGTCGGATGGGAGGAAGGCATCTTCCCGTCACAACGTGCGCTTGATGAAGGCGGCCTTGCTTCGTTGGAAGAAGAACGCCGGCTGGCCTATGTCGCGATAACCCGCGCGAAACGCCGATGCACAATCATCCATGCGGCAAACCGGCGCATTTATGGCCAATGGACCAGCAGCATTCCCAGCCGTTTCATTGAGGAACTGCCGCTGGACCATATTGAGGCCGAGCAGACCATGACGGGCGGCGCATCACTTTGGCGCGCCAACTGGAGCGAGCAAACGGACCCCTTCGCGCATCTGGCGGCCGCCAACCAAGGCCGCAGCAATGCGCGTGGCCCGGGCTGGCAACGGGCAGCCACATCCGGCGGATTTAACCCGCGCCCACAGCGCATACCGGAAAACACACGCAGCGCGGTCAGCCTTGGCAATAAAGGTCGCAGTGACTTGAGCATCGGCCTGCGCGTCTTTCACGAGAAATTCGGCTATGGCGAAATCGCGGAGATCGAAGGCAATAAGCTTGAGATCGAATTCGAACAGGCGGGCCGCAAACGGGTGATGGACAGTTTTGTAACGATCAGCTGACGTATCTGCTCTGGTAATCCGCATTGCTTTGCGGTTATGGAAAGCCATGACTGCGGGGGCTGCACACATCATATCGGACGCAAGAGCCGCGCTTGGCCGCCGCGACGCCGCTTCGGCTATACGCTTGCTGTCGGAGTTGCCGGACGCGCAGATGCCATGGCTCATGATGGCGCAAGCCTGTAGCCTAGCCGGAGATTCCAAGGCGGAGGAAGCTGCGCTGCAGCGTCAGTTAGAAATTGACCCGCGACATTTGCCGGCGCTGATTTTGTCGGGCGAATTAAAAGCACGCTTGGGCGATGACCGTGCGGCAAACTCATTCTTTCAGGCAGCGCTTAACCAAGCCGCGACAATGCCAGACGTGCCTGCATCGCTACACCCCATGCTGAACCGCGCGCGCGATTTCATTGTGCACATTCAAGCAAAATTTGAACAGCATTTGGTTGATGGACTGAAGCAAGCTGGTTTGCATCGTGACGGACGGGTTGGCACCGCAATCGACATGTTGCTTGGGAAAAAGCAGCTATACGTGCAGCAGCCTTCGAGCTTTTATTTTCCCGGGCTCCCGCAGCGGCAATTTTACGAACGTTCCGAATTTCCTTGGATCGCCGAAGTTGAAAATGCAGTGCCGGCGATGCAAGAGGAATTGCGCGCGGTATTGGCCGATGGGCAAGACTTTGCACCTTATGTCGAGGCGAGCAGTGATCGGCCGAGAGCGGCGAACCCGCTGATCAATGATCCAAGCTGGGGCGCGTTTTATTTCTGGCGTAACGGCGAAAAAGTTGAAGCCAACGCGTCGCGTTGTCCGGCGACGATGGCTGCGCTGGAATTGGCGCCGATGCCGCGTATCGATAAACGTTCGCCCATTGCCTTATGGTCATTGCTTAAGCCCGGCACGCATATTCAACCGCACCATGGGCTTTTGAATACAAGGTTGATTTGCCATATTCCGCTCATCGTTCCTGACGACTGCGCCATTCGCGTCGGCAACGAGACGCGTCCATGGCGCACAGGCGAAGCGCTCATTTTTGACGACAGCTTCGAACATGAGGCGTGGAATAAAAGCACGGATACCCGCGTTATATTGTTATTCGAAATCTGGAGGCCGGAGATTTCCGCCGAGGAACAGGCTGCACTCACCACTATTTTCGAGACGATCAACGACTATCACGGCATGCCCGAAGATGCAGGATAATATCTGGCCTCGTGAAATGGCCGCTAGCAGCGTCATCAAAAATCTCCCCGTTGCCTTGGGCAATATCAGCCGATAGGCGCATGCATCATGTCTGACACGCCCCCTAACATCCACCCCCTCAGCATCGCTGACTTCCGCTATTACTGGCTCGCACGCTTTATGGCAGTGCTGGCAACAATGGGGATGGTCGTCGTCATAGGTTACCAAGCCTATGACATCGCGCGCAGTGATTATGGCATGTCCATTCGCGAAGCGTCGCTGCAGCTTGGATTGCTGGGCCTTGTGCAATTCGTGCCACTTGCGTTGTTGACCCCCGTTGCCGGATGGGCCGCTGACCGGTGGGAACGTCGGACAGTCGCGCGGCTGGCCAACAGCATCGACATGATGGTGGCATTGGCGCTTGGTTGGTTCACTTATATCGATGGGCTTACCCTGCCCCTGCTTTTCCTGTTTGCCGCATTGCACGGTGTTGCCCGCGTATTTGTCGGGCCATCAATGTCGGCGATCGCGCCTAACATTGTTCCACCGGCGTCATTGCCGCGTGCCATCGCGCTGAGTTCAATCGCGTGGCAAGTCGGGTCGGTTTTTGGTCCAGCTGCAGGCGGGCTGATGTTCGCCGCAAGTGCGTCGCTGCCTTATTGGGTTTCGGCAGGTTTGATGTTTGCCGCCACAATCAGCCTGAGCTGTGTAAAGCCAGTCCATCCACCCCGCATGGAAAGAAAGATCCATCCCATAAGGCAAATGATCGATGGTCTGCGGTACACATGGTCCGAACGATTTCTGTTGGGTGCCATCACCCTCGACCTATTTGCCGTCCTGCTTGCCGGTGCCACCGCAATGCTGCCCGTGTATGCGCGCGATATCCTGATGGTCGGACCGGATGGTCTTGGCCAGTTGCGTGCCGCGCCAGCGGTTGGGGCCTCCGTCGTTGCGCTTATGCTCGCGATCAGGCCATTACGCCACAATGTAGGTGCCAAAATGCTTTGGGCGGTGGTGGTCTTTGGCGTCGCAACGATTGGATTTGGCTTAAGCCATGAAATTGGCAGTCATGTTTTTGGCGACGCGCGCATCGGGTTCCTGAACATGGGCGCTGGCATGGCGGTCGCGTTAATCTCCCTCATCATCCTTGGCGCGTCAGACATGCTTTCGGTCTATGTCCGATCATCGTTGGTTCAGCTGAACACACCAGATGAGATGCGCGGACGCGTCAGCTCGGTATCTGGCCTCGCCATTTCTGCCTCCAATGAATTGGGCGAACTTCAGTCCGGTGTGGCGGCGGCGGCACTTGGCCCTGTTGGCGCGGTTGTATTTGGCGGCGTTGGTGCCATATTGATCACTGGAATGTGGGCGCGGCTATTCCCCGAGCTTAAAAACGCCCGCACATTTGAACCGCAATATAGAGGAAGCAATCCATGAAAGCCCAATCGATCCTCGAAACCATCGGCAATACCCCACACATCCGGATGGGGCGCATGTTCCCCAATGCCGAAGTCTGGATCAAATCCGAACGATCAAACCCCGGTGGTTCAATCAAGGACCGCATTGGTCTTGCCATGATCGAGGCCGCCGAGAAAGATGGCAGCCTGAAACTCGGCGGCACGATCATTGAGCCGACGTCCGGAAATACCGGCGTTGGCCTTGCCATGGTCGCGGCGGTCAAGGGTTATAAGCTTATCCTCGTCATGCCAGAGTCCATGTCGCTGGAACGCCGGCGGCTTATGCTCGCTTATGGGGCCAGCTTCGACCTGACGCCGCGTGAAAAGGGTATGAAGGGTGCGATTGAACGCGCTTTGGAACTGGTGTCGCAGACGCCGGGTTCGTGGATGCCGCAGCAGTTTGAAAACCCGGCGAATATTGACGTGCATGAGCGCACGACATCGCAAGAAATTCTCGCAGACTTCGCCGACACGCCGATTGATGCCCTGATTACCGGTGTTGGCACAGGTGGGCACATCACTGGATGCGCAGAAGTATTGAAGAAGGTCTGGCCCAATTTGAAGGTCTTTGCGGTGGAACCCACTTTGTCGCCAGTGATCAGCGGTGGCCAACCCGGACCGCATGCCATTCAGGGGATTGGTGCTGGGTTCATTCCCGCCAACCTGCACACCGCATTGTTGGATGGCGTCATTCAGGTCGACCCTGAAGTTGCCAAGGAAACCGCACGTTGCGCCGCACGCGAAGAAGGCATGCTGGTTGGCATTTCATCCGGCGCAACACTCGCGGCCATCGCGCAGAAGCTGCCCGAATTGCCAGCCGGGGCACGTGTTCTTGGTTTCAGCTATGACACCGGTGAACGCTATTTATCGGTTCCCGACTTTTTGCCCGTCGACTAAACGCAAAATGCCGGGACGTGATATCCCGGCATTTTTGTATCTGAGCATGAAACGACTGAGCGGTTACGCTGCGGCGAACATTTCCGGCGACAAGGCCATTAACGCTTCACTGCCCGCTTCAATCTTGCGCCGAAGCGCCCCGCAATCCGGCATATACCGCTCCGCAAAATAGCGGGCGGTCACCAATTTGGTTTCGTAAAACGCCGCATTGCCAGCGCCGGCATCAAGCGCACGTTGCGCCGATTCCGCCATGCGCAGCCATTGAAGGCCAAGCGCCACGATGCCCATTATGTGCATGTAATGATGCGCACCAGCGCCGATGTTGTTCGGATTGGCCATGCCATTTTGCATGAACCACATGGTCGATGCCTTCAAATCGCCACTGGCTTTTTCAAGACGGGTTGCGAAATCCGCGAGTGCCCCGCCCTTTGCGGCCGCACATTCCTCGTCGACAATCTTGAAGAGCGCCTGAATTGCTCGGCCGCCATTTTGCGCCAGCTTCCGCCCAACAAGGTCCATCGCCTGAACGCCGTTGGTGCCTTCGTAAATCATCGCGATACGGGCATCGCGCACATATTGCTCCATGCCCCATTCGGCGACGTAGCCATGGCCACCATAGACTTGCTGCGCATTGGTGGCGACTTCATAACCCTTGTCTGTGCCATAGCCTTTGATGACGGGCGTCAGCAGCGACAAAAGGTCGTCCGCCATCTGCCGTTCTTCCTCAGTTTGCGCATGGTGCAGCAAATCGGCTTGCAAGGCGCCCCACAGGCACAAGGCACGCATGCCTTCGGTAAATGCCTTGGCATCCATCAACATGCGGCGCACATCAGGGTGCACGAACAGGGTGTCGGCTTTTTGCTCCAGATCCTGCGGACCGGTCAGCGCGCGGCCCTGACGGCGATCTTGTGCATAATGCACGGCATTTTGGTACGCAACTTCGGCAATGCCAAGGCCTTGCTGGCCAACGCCCAGACGCGCGATGTTCATCATGATAAACATGGCCGCGAGGCCCTTATGTTCTTCGCCGACCAGATAACCTGTCGCGCCGTCATAGTTCATCACGCAGGTCGCATTGCCGTGAATGCCCATTTTATGTTCGATCGAACCACAGGACAAACTGTTCCGCGTGCCGAGTGAGCCGTCATCATTGACCAGAAACTTGGGCACGATGAACAGCGAAATGCCTTTGACGCTGTCCGGTGCGCCCTGTGTTTTGGCCAAAACGAGGTGAATGATATTCTCGGTCAGGTCATGGTCGCCCGACGAAATGAAAATCTTCGTTCCGGAAACGGCATAGCTGCCATCATCATTGGGCACAGCCTTGGTGCGGATGAGACCTAGATCGGTTCCGCAATGCGGCTCAGTCAGGTTCATTGTCCCGCCCCATTTGCCCGAAATCATATTCGGCGCATATTTGGCTTTCTGTTCGTCGCTGCCCTTCACCAAGATCGCCGATACCGCACCTTGGGTAAGCCCCGGATACATCGCGAACGCCATGTTTGAACTTGCCATAAGCTCTTCAAACGCCATGGAGACGATGTGTGGCATACCTTGGCCGCCAAACTCCTCCGGCGCTGACAATGTGCCCCAGCCGCCTTCGCAGTACAGCTTATAGGCTTCTTTGAAGCCATCAGGCGTGGTGACGCTGCCGTCTTCATGGCGCGTGCAGCCTTGCAAGTCGCCGACCTGATTCAACGGGAGCAGAACGCCCTCTACAAATTTGGCGCCTTCGGTCAGGATCGCGTCGACCATATCCGCGCTGGCATTTTCAAAGCCGGGTAGATTGGCGAAGCGTTCAACAGCCAATACTTCGTTGAGAATGAACTGCATATCGCGAACGGGGGCGGTGTAGCTTGGCATTTTCGATCCTTAATTGGCTGGAAATATCAAATTAGGCGGTGGCAGATTTGTCTGCGGCCTCTGCCTTTTCGACGGTTGACACAAATTGGGTAAGTTCGTGAATTGCGCTTTCAATATCATCACGCTGCGCCTTTAACAGATTGATCCTGTCGCGGCATTTTTCAATGGTCACGCGGCGCTGAATATTGCGCCCATCATTCAGATCGTAAAGATCGATCATTTCCCGGATTTCAGCAAGGCTGAAACCAACGCGTTTGGCCCGCAATATCCACGCAAGCCGCGCGCGATCGCGCTTGGAATAAATGCGGGCAAGCCCCAAACGTTCGGGGGAAATCAAGCCTTGGTCTTCGTAAAAGCGCAAGGCCCGCGCGGTTACATCAAACTCGCTCGAAAGATCCGAGATTGTGAATGAATCGCGGTTAAATGCGTCTGGCGTATCGATGGTCGCATCGGCCCGCCTTTCCTCGCGCGTAATTGATTCCATGGCGCCTTCCCTCTTGTGTGCACTAGCGTCACTACTTTACGTTAGCGTAAACGTCAATTGGCGAAGTTACCGCTGCCGCGACGTAACATAGCCTGCGTTTACGTGCGCGTGTCGGGTTTTGGTGGCGAAGACGGCGGGGTGGCGGACGCGTCGGCCGACGGATCGCCGGTCAGGGGTGCAGGCGCAGGGTCAACCATTGGCTCTGGCTTGGGCGGAGTCCGCTTTACCGGCGTCGATGTATCCTTCAATACCACCACTTCCTGATCCAATTTCGTGACCGCAAACAATGACTTCGCAAATGCCAGTGGCAAGCGAATGCAGCCATGCGACGCAGGATAACCGGGCACATAGCCGCCGTGTATGGCAATCCCGTCCCATGTCAGCCGCTGCATATAGGGCATTGGGGCATTGCTATAGAGGTTGGATTTGTGATCGACATTTTTTTGCAGAATATTGAACGCACCAATGGGCGTTTCTTTGCCTTTTTTACCTGAAGAAATCGTGCTGAAGCCAATTAGCTTGTCATTTTGGAATACATAGACCCGCTGCGTATCAAGCACGACGACAATTTTCATCGGCCCCTCATAGCGGTCTTGCGGGATCCACACATATTGCCCGGGCTTAAGCGTATCGACTGGTCCTTTTTTGGGGACGGGCTTTGGCGCAGGCGCGACGACGGGTGGTTTAACTATAGGTGGAGCAACAACCGGCGCCGGCACCGCGCTTTCAGGCACGACAGCAGGGCTAGCAGGAATGTTCGTCGGCACGGCTGGAACAGCGTTCTGCGCAACCACACCAACGGGCGCGCTCGCGAACAGCGCAAGCGCACACATGAGGTGCAATGTCCGGATGCCCGCGTTCAATTTCATGGAATTGGCTTTAAACCCTCAAGATACAGCAACACACTTCATTTCAGGCATCTTAGCAAACAACTCATATGAATTCGATGTGAATTTCGCTGCAATCGGTAAAAACAACTTCGGTAGCAATGAGGTTAACTGTCCTAGTTTTGCGTCGAAACGCCTGTGGGCCACTGTCGCTTGCAAACGTTCGTCCCTATCTCATAGCCATGATCATTGGTCGCAGACATTTTATCCAATCCGCCATTGCCGGTGCCAGCTTGCTTGCTGCGCCCTCGACGGCGACAGATATCGTTTTTGCCCCGGGAACCGGTAATAACAGCGGCGGGTCTGTTCCACCTTTACTGCTCAGTCGCGCCAAAGCTGCGCTGGACACGCACAAAAGCCGCATTCGCAATCACGATCTCATCGCTATTGCCGATTTTTCGAAACCGTCACGCGACCCTCGTTTTTACGTGGTGGATTTGCGGAACGGTTCATCCGCGCACTATCTGGTGGCCCATGGAAAAGGGTCCGACCCTAGCCATAGCGGATGGGTCCAGAATTTCTCAAACGTTCATGGGTCCGAAGCGACATCAGCTGGCAGTTACCTCGTCAGCGATACTTATATCGGGCAATATGGCGAGTCTCGCCGCCTCATTGGTTTGGATCCGCAGAATGACCAAGCCGAAGCGCGCGCGATTGTTATTCATCCGGCATGGTATGTGAACAAATCTCTGATTCAAGATCAGGGCAAGATTGGCCGCAGCCAGGGTTGTTTTGCCTTCGCCAAAAATGACATCAACGTCATTTTGGAACGCGTGGCCCCCGGCTGCCTTCTATATGCGGATAAAGTTTAGGGTCAGGACCTATTAAATGCGCCTTCGCGGTTTGAGGCCATATTGTTCAGTGCAAGGCGGTAAGCGCCGGACTTAGTGGTTCTAAGTCCAAGCTTGCTAACGCAGCAATGGACAATGTGGGTCAAATCCGAAGGACGCCAAAATGGCTTCGATATCTTTGCCATTTTGACGCCGCGATGGTGCATTTAATAGGTCCTGGCCCTAGGCCTGCGACGTGCGCACAAGTGCGCCGATGACGAGATGTTCGGCATCGGGCTCAGCGAGCTGGATCATCCCGCCACCCTGCAGCGCAAGCGTATGCGCCATCCAGGCCGCGGCGGTGCGGGAATCTATCATCGAGGCATCAAGCTTCCCCGTCAGCGCCTCACGCACAGCGGAATCCATGACAATTTTGGGACCACTCGCCCGAATAACAATTTCCTGTTCGTTCAATCCTGCTTCAGCGCCCACAAATAATGTGCCGCCACGTACCAGCGCTTCGTTCGCCAACAGCACGAGGTTCAAGAGGATTTTGACCGCCCTTTTTGGCATCATCTGAGCAGGAACAGCCCATTCCAACACCTTACGATCGCTTGAGGTTATCAGCGGTTCAATCACCATCCGCGCTTCCTTAGGGTCGACTTCTGAACCAAAGCCGCCGGCAGCACCAAAGGCGAGACGGAAAAATTTCAGCTTATCGGCCGCAGCCTTCGCGCTTTCCGCCAGCAAATCCATGCACCGTTGCCGCATTTCCGGATCATGCTCGTCCGCCAGCAACTCAAGGCCATTATTCATGGCACCGACAGGGCTCAAAAGGTCATGACACAGGCGCGAGCAAAGCAGGCTGGCAAATTCGATTTCCGTGTCGGACATTAAAAATGGTTCCTTGGGCTGACTTGCATATTGATGGCGGTCATGGACTGTGTTTTCAAGCGATTCAACCCTCCACAATCAGCGGCACGGGGGTAAATCCTGTGACGTGAGCGCCAAGTGCGATGGGTTGCCATGCCGTGACCGCTCCCCCTGCAATGATGAGCCATATCAGGCCATCGGGTGCGGCCTGCGCGATGTCAGACGCCGAAGGACACGCCAAGCCGTTCGGGTGCGAATGGAAATAGCCCAAAAGCGGCATACCGCCCGCTCTGGCATCCTTATGGACAGCGATGAGTGCGGCTGGGTCGATTTCAAAATTCCGTGACGGATCGGCGGCAACATTAGCGGCCCATTGCACGGCCATGACCTTCTGGTCCCTTCCACGCAGCACACCACAACATTCATTCTGGCCGGCGCCCGCCGCCCAATGCAGAAGTTGTTTCCGGTCATTGCTTGATAAATGCAGGGGCATAACCCATGTGTATGCGATGGTTGGGGAAAATACCACATTTACAGGTGTTTTGGGCGAAGGAAGGCTCGACAGCGCGCTTGCCGCAGCGCTGCCGCAATTTTCGCGCGCACGTATTCAGGCCCTGATCGCTGACGCTGCGTTGCGCGTCAACGGACAAAGCGTCGCTGATGCCGGAAGCAAGAAAATGTCCGGCCAGCATTTTGAATTACAAGTCCCTGCCCCCAAGCCGGACAAAGCTATCCCGCAAGATATTCAGCTCGACGTCGTTTACGAAGATGAACATCTCATCATCGTCAACAAACCCGCTGGATTGGTGGTGCACCCTGCCGCTGGGCATAGCGACGGAACATTGGTCAATGCGCTGTTACACCATTGTCAGGGCAAGTTGTCCGGCATTGGCGGCGTTCAGCGTCCGGGCATTGTCCACCGAATTGATAAAGACACGTCCGGTCTGTTGGTCGTGGCAAAAAGCGACGTCGCGCATGAGGGCCTGGCAAAATTGTTCGCCGCACATGACATCGAACGCAAATATATCGCAATCGTCAGTGGCATCCCTGCCCCACCTGCGGGGACGGTGCGCACGCAAATTGGCCGATCAACGACCAACCGCAAAAAAATGGCGGTGCTGCCCGATTCCAAGGGTAAGTATGCGGTCACGCATTTTCGCATGACGGAGGCATTTTCCAAAACCGCGGTCGTCGAATGCACGTTGGAAACGGGGCGGACTCATCAGGTCCGCGTCCATATGGCCCACATCGGTCATCCACTAATCGGCGATAGCGTTTATTCTAATCGACAAAACCCCTACAGAATCGGACCAGATCAGGCTCCATTCGACCGACAGGCATTGCATGCTGCCTCATTGGGGTTTATTCATCCGATATCCGGCGAAACTTTACGGTTCGAATGCGGTTTACCAGAGGATATGCAGCTTCTGTTAAGCCAATTGCGTATATAGAGTTTCAAAGGGAACGCTTTGCTAGCGGGTGCTTGATGAGGCCCGGTGGGAAGCACAATGAAAGAGGAAAACATGTCTGAGAAAAAGAATGTTCCGGCTACAATACCTGCCCTTGGGGGGGACGCGAGCCTAAACCGTTACCTAAGCGAAATCCGGAAGTTTCCGGTTTTGAAGCCTGAGCAAGAATATATGCTCGCCAAACGCTTCCAAGAACATGGCGATACCAAAGCTGCGGAGCAGCTCGTTACGTCACATCTTCGCCTCGTATCAAAAATTGCCATGGGCTATCGCGGCTACGGTCTGCCGGTGTCCGAGCTTATTTCCGAAGGAAACATCGGATTGATGCAAGGTGTGAAGAAATTCGATCCAGACCGCGGTTTCCGCCTCGCGACCTACGCGATGTGGTGGATTCGCGCGTCGATGCAGGAATTCATTCTGCGCAGCTGGAGCCTTGTCAAAATCGGCACAACTGCCGCGCAGAAAAAGCTATTCTTCAACCTGCGCCGGATGAAAAATAACCTTCAGGCATTTGAAGATGGCGATCTGAACCAAGAAGCCTTGCGTAAAATTGCCACCGACCTTGGCGTGTCCGAGGAAGAAGTGAACAATATGAACCGCCGCATGGCGATGGGCGGTGACACGTCACTGAACGTCCCAATGCGCGAAGATGGCGATGGCCAATGGCAGGATTGGTTGGTCGATGACACCCCATTGCAGGACGAGCGCGTTGCAGACGCACAGGAAGGCGACATGCGTCATGCCCTGCTCTCCGAAGCGATGGACAGCCTGAATGAGCGTGAGAAGCATATTCTGACACAGCGCAGGCTGATTGAAGAGCCGCAGACGCTCGAAGAGCTAAGCCAGACTTACAGCGTTAGCCGTGAGCGCGTGCGCCAGATTGAGGTGCGGGCATTTGAAAAGCTGCAAAAAGCGATGCTGCGGATTGCCGGCGAAAAGCGGTTACTGCTCACCATTTAATCCCATGTAAAAATAGATGACGGGCGGGGAACGCTGCGCTAGCTTTTGATAATGACAAAACCGAAGCGCTCGTTTTCCGCCCATATCTTTCGTTCCAGCCTGAAAACGGCTATATATCTTACCGGCGGGACAGTCGCGTTGACGGCCATTTATGCCGTTGTTCCCGTGCCCACGACGCTGACCATGTTGTTCGACAGTCATGGTGCAAAGCGCGACTGGACGCCGCTTTCCGACATTTCACCAAATCTTGTCCGTGCCGTCATTGCCGCCGAGGATGGCAAATTTTGCAGCCATGATGGTTTTGACCGTGAAGCAATCGAAAAGGCGCTTAAACGTAATCAACAGGGCGGAAAAATTCGCGGTGGTTCAACCATCAGCCAGCAAACCGCAAAGAACGTGTTTCTGTGGCAGGGGTCGGGTTGGACGCGTTACCTGCGCAAAGTGCCCGAAGTCTATTTCACTTTCCTGATCGAAAAAATCTGGGGCAAACGCCGGATTATGGAAGTGTATCTGAACGTCGCTGAAACGGGCATTGGCACTTATGGCGCCGAAGAAGGCGCGCAGCGTTACTTTAACAAATCTGCGAAAGATCTTACACGCACGGAAGCCGCACGATTGGCTGCCATTCTGCCATTACCCAAAAAGCGCGCGGTAAACGGCGTGGGCGGTTTCACGCGCCGTTACGGCAACAGCATCGCTGCGCGCATCCGCGTCGTCAAACGCGACGGCCTCGACAGCTGCATTTACCCATAAAAAAAGGGCGAAGCCGCAGCCCCGCCCTTTTTAATTTTCTAGTTCAATGGCTTAGAATACGAACGTAATCGTTCCGCTCACGGTGCGTGGTGCACCGATTTGAACGAAGCCTGGGCCACCATAAGTCGCAACGCCGGTGGTGCGGTTATATGACGCGCTCTGCGCTAAGCCACCGCCAAAACCGCCGACATAGAATTGGTCGAACAGGTTGTAGACGTTGAGCTGGAAGCGAGTCTTGTCGCTCACGCCCAAGAAGCCAAGGTTGACGCTCGCATCAAGGTTGACCATCCAATATGCAGGCGCCGCTGTACCAAAGATTTCGGACCGCGATACTGTGCCCAAAGCGCCGCTTGGTAAAGCGCCAGTTGGAATGAACGAACCTGAATAGGTTGCTGCGCCCGTATCGAATATGTTCCGTGGGCCAGTGCGCTTTGCAGTAATGCCAAGTTCAACTGGTCCAACGTCACCGCGTACAGTTCCACCGAACGAATATTTCGGCGAACCACCTTCACGCTGGCCAGCAGTCGCAGCAAAAACTGGCGTACCGTCGGCGTTTTCACCGATAGCAACGTTGTTCTTGATTTCCGACTTCATGTACGAACCGAATACATACAAGGCCAATTCTGGAATTGGCTGATATGAAATCGAACCATCGATACCGTATTTGTCGACATTGCCGAGGTTACGATAAACGTTCTGGTCCAGTTCTGGATCATAAGCCGAAGCCAAACGGTTCTGGAACTTCGTCAACCAACCCGAAAGCTGAGCCTGGATGTTACCTGAACGGTAACGAACGCCAAGGTCAACGCTGTCTGTCGTTTCTGGAGCAGGACGCGCACGTGCGGTCGTGATCGGGAAGAAGAACGCGTTGTACAAGCTGTCTGTACCTGGGACCGAAAGGCCCTGTGCAAAGCTTGCGAACATGCTGAATTCAGGCGTGAACTTGTAGTTGAGGCCTAGATTTGGCAAAATCTTGTCATATTTGAACACGCGATTTTGTGGACCAGCCTGGCTTAAGTTAAGCGTTGCGTTCAGGGTGTTCTGGTTCGCATCGCCGAAGCACTCAACAAAGCCACCAGCTGAGCTGGTGAAGCAATAGTTGGTCAGGTCGCGCTTGAAGAACGGTGCACGAACACCGGCTGTAACGACCAGATTGCTGTCCAGATATTCACCGCGATATTCGCCCGAAACCTGCTGCAAAATTGCATAAGACAGACGGTTACGCTTTTGAAGCGTTACGCCGTTGGCAGCAATTTGCGGGCGGTTCACTGGGAAAACGTCAAATGGCTCACCATTGACGTCCAACAAGCCAACTTCGCCTGTCTGACGGTGACGTGCACGGTCAAAGGTGTAGGCAAGACGAACCGAATGGGCATCGTTGATTTCATAACGCAGCGAGCTGATGACGCCATAACGATGCGTTTGGGTCTGGCTTGGTGCCATCATGGTAACCTGATCCAGGATGTCGCCATCGCCGTTCAGATCCTTACCAAAGAATGGCGAACCCGAGAGGTATCCAGCCTGGCAGTTAACGCCAGCGCCGCTTACCACGGTGGTGCAGTTTGCTGCGCCGCCGGTTGGATCGATGTCGCGACGTGCTTCACGTGCAGTAACGGTGCCACCGCCATTTGCCTTGACGTACTGATAGCTTGGATCGACCGTCAACGTCAGCTTTTCACCGAAAGTGAATTTCGACGCACCACGGATGCTGCCCGTGTTTGACGGGTTAAAACGACGGTCGAATTCCGTACCGCACGTTGTTGCCGACTGTGCCGTACCCGCAACTGGGGTTACCGTCGTCGAGCAAGGGAAGTTAATCAGATATTCCCGCTCATCATTGTTCGCTGGGAAACGGTTGGACGAAGCGGCACCAACAACACGGCCAGCGTCGTTGCGCAAAGGCAGCGAACCGAAGAAGTTGTTGCGGTTTTCGTTGTAGCTACCAGAAATCGCAATGAAGTCACCATCGCTGCCGATTGGCTGATAGATCTTCCCGTTATACTGTTGCTTGTCGACGACGCCGTAATTGTTAAACGGGTTATCGTTGGTCGCCTTTGAAGCCGAGAAGAACGCACGTGTACCGAACGACGTCAGGTTGCCGGTGTTGATCATGGCAAACAGGCGCTCGAAGTTAAAGTCGCCGAGCGAAGCCGAGACCTTAACGCCGAAATCTTCAGTCGGTGTCAGTGTGCGGTAGTTGACGGTGCCACCAACAGCCGATGCTGTAGGGCTGTCGACGTCAGTCGTACCAAGGTTAACATTGACCTGTTCAATCAATTCAGGGTCAAGCTGTTGGTTCGAATAGATGGCGTAGTTGCCGGAGTCATTCAACGGGATACCGTCAAACGTCAGCGAAATACGCGACGAGTCAAAACCACGGATGTTCAGAGTACCGCCCGACGAGCCATAAGCATCGTTGTTCTGGAAGCTTACACCTGGAATGACGTTGATGGTGTCGAGGATTGTCTGACCTGGGTTCTGACGTTCGATCAGCTCTTGCGTAAGAACCGCTTTTGCCTTGGTCGAGTCAGGTGCCTGAATGCCGGCAACGTCCTGCGAACGCGAACCGGAAACGACGATTACTTCTTCTTCGAACTCGACTGAACCAGTCGACTGCGCGAAGGCAGCGCTTGAAAAGCTGCAGATGGTAAGTGCAACCGCACTCGCCGCAAGCTGATAACGAATTTTCATTTCTAAAACCCCTTTGGTTTCCACATGCCAATTCACTGGCAACCAAGCATTTCGCTCGAATCATCCATATGAATTGAACCGCGCCATCCCCTTGGGGCCGGAGAATGACAGTAAAATGACACCCCGCCCCGCAGATGATTCGCCCTTAACCGACAGCGTCGGACAGGCAAAGTATTGCAGTGCAGCAACCTGTGTAAATTGGCCTATTTAAACATTTTGTTAAGACTTGTGGCGCGTTTGCCACAGTCAGTGGAAAATGCGCTTATGCGGCATCCTCTTTGGTCGATTTCGCCGATTTTGCGTAAACGAGGACAGGCGTCTTACGACCTTCGACCACATCCTTGTCCACGACCACCTCGTCGACACCGTCAAAGGTTGGAAGATCAAACATCGTATCCAGCAAAATCGCTTCCAGGATCGAGCGCAGTCCACGGGCGCCCGTCTTGCGTTCAATCGCTTTCTTCGCGACCGCTTCCAACGCTTCATCGGTGAAGCTCAGGCCGACATCTTCCATCTCGAACAGCTTGCGATACTGCTTCACGAGCGCATTTTTCGGCTCCGACAGGATCTTGACGAGCGCAGGGATATCGAGATCTTCCAGCGTCGCAGTGACCGGTAAACGACCCACAAATTCAGGAATCAAGCCGTATTTCAGCAAATCTTCCGGTTCAATTTGCTTGAGGATTTCACCCGTTCCGCGTTCATCGGGATCAGCAACATGAGCGCCGAACCCAATCGACTTACCTTCAAGACGATTGGCAATGATCTTTTCCAGCCCAGCGAAGGCGCCGCCACAGATGAACAAGATATTCGTTGTATCGACCTGCAGGAATTCCTGTTGTGGATGCTTACGGCCACCCTGCGGAGGCACACTTGCGGTTGTACCTTCCATCAGCTTCAGCAACGCCTGCTGAACGCCCTCACCGCTGACATCGCGGGTGATGGAGGGATTTTCAGCCTTACGGCTAATCTTGTCGATTTCATCGATATACACGATGCCGCGCTGCGCCTTTTCGACATTATAGTCGGACGCCTGCAGCAGCTTCAGGATGATGTTTTCAACATCTTCACCGACATAACCTGCTTCGGTCAGGGTCGTCGCGTCGGCCATTGTGAATGGCACGTCAAACGTCTTTGCCAAAGTCTGGGCCAGCAAGGTCTTTCCGCAACCGGTTGGGCCAACGAGCAGGATGTTCGACTTGGCCAGCTCAACTTCGGCGCCTTTGGCACCATGGTTGAGCCGCTTATAATGGTTGTGCACAGCCACCGACAGGACACGCTTTGCCTGCGGTTGACCAATAACATAATCATCGAGAACTTCGCATATTTCACGTGGTGTAGGAACTTCACCTTCCTTGCGGCCGGTAAGCGCTCCCTTGGTTTCTTCACGAATGATGTCGTTGCAAAGCTCAACGCACTCATCACAGATGAAAACGGTCGGGCCAGCGATCAACTTGCGGACTTCGTGCTGTGACTTTCCACAGAATGAGCAATATAAGGTGCTCTTAGTGTCGGATCCGCTTAACTTCGTCATAATATGTCCTGCTACCACGCCGAAACGGGTCGTACTTTATTGAACCAACATCCTAAAGATGCGTTCCAATTTGGCAATAGCCCAAAATGGGCTGTGCCATCTTGGCAAAGGCCTGAACGCGATTGCTAACGCAATCAGTCTGCGCCTGCCTCAGAATTCAGCGGGCGCTTGTCAAAGACTTCATCCACCAGACCAAATGCCTTGGCCTCATCGGCTTCGAGGAACGTGTCGCGATCCATCGCTTTTTCAATGTCCTTCAACGGCTTGCCGGTATATTTGGCGTATAAATCGTTCATACGCTTGCGAATGCGCAGGATCTCATTCGCCTGAATTTGAATGTCCGATGCCATACCACGCGCACCGCCCGAAGGCTGGTGGACCATGATACGCGAATTGGTCAGCGCAACGCGCATGCCGGGCTCACCCGCAGCCAAAAGGAAGCTGCCCATCGATGCGGCTTGTCCGATGCACACTGTCCCGACCTTTGGACGGATATATTGCATGGTATCATGAATCGCCATGCCAGCGGTTACAACGCCGCCCGGCGAGTTGATGTACATCCAAATGTCTTTCTTTGGATTGTCCGACTCAAGGAACAACAGCTGCGCGGTGATCACCGACGCCATATTGTCCTCGACTTCACCCGTCACAAAAATGATCCGTTCGCGCAAAAGACGCGAAAAGATGTCCCAGCTCCGCTCTCCGCGGTTCGATTGCTCGATAACGACGGGAACTAGGGCTTGTACCGGATCAAATGGGACGTGCATGAAATACCTCTGGGCTGTTCTGTTTTTACGCTGATGCCTACATCGGCGCGGGCAGACAAAGTTTCAAGCAGGAAAAGGTTAAACTGGCATGCAATCCACAGAGAGTTCACCAAAATTGCGCTGCGACTTGGCCAGAAAACTCGATTAGGTTTTAGATTCTGACCGCTCTGGCCGATTAATAGCCAAATGTGATACACGCCAGCACGACCGAAACAAAAAAGGCCCCGGAATCCCGAGGCCTTTTCGTTTATCCAAAACTGGATGATTATTTCTTAGGCGCAGCCTTTTTGGCAGGAGCCTTCTTGGCAGGCGCTTCTTCCGCGTCCTTCTTAGCAGCAGCTTTCTTTGCAGCAGGCTTAGCTTCCTTTGCAGGTGCCTCTTCCTTTGCTGCAGCCTTTTTCGCAGGGGCCTTTTTCTTGGCCGCTGGCTTTGCGTCTGGTTCAGCTTCAATCGCTGCTTCAAGAACGTCCTTAGTCACGGTCTTTTCCGTGATCGTCGCCTTGTCGAACAAGAAATCTACAACCTTGTCTTCAAACATTGGCGCACGTAGCTGGGCCGCTGCCATCGGGTTTTCCTGCAGATACTGCACGAAACGCTGACGGTCTTCAGGGCGATATTGCTGCGCAGCTTGCTGCACGAGCATGTTCATTTCCTGTTGGCTGACTTCAACGCCATTTGCCTGACCGATTTCCGAAAGCAACAGACCAAGGCGAACGCGGCGGACGGCGATATCGCGATACTCTTCGCGCTCGGCTTCCATTTCCTTCTTCGCAGCTTCGGCGTCTTCTTCGCGGGCAGCTTCCTGCTCCAACTGTGCCCAAATCTGTTCAAATTCTGCTTCGACCATCGATGGCGGCACGTCAAAGTCATGATCCGAAGCAAGCTGATCAAGCAACTGGCGCTTCATGTAGGTACGGGTCAGACCGTTATGTTCTTGCTCAACCTGAACCTTCATCAGTTCACGCAGCTTGTCGATACCTTCAAGGCCGAACATCTTGGCAAGATTGTCATCTGCTTTCGCTTCGACAGGCTTGCGCACTTCGGTAACGACGATATCAAAAGTTGCGGCCTTGCCCTTCAGGTTTTCGGCATTGTAATCTTCGGGGAAGGTTACGTTCAGAACCTTCTCGTCATTGGCTTTGACGCCAACGAGCTGGTTTTCAAAACCGGGGATCAACTGACCTGAGCCAAGCTCAACCGCCATGCCTTCGCCCTTGCCGCCTTCAAATGGTACGCCGTCGACCTTGCCTTCAAAGTCGATAACGACGCTGTCGCCCATCTTTGCGGCATATTTCTTGTCAGCCGCTTCAAAGCTCTTTTGACCTTCAGCAAGCTTCAGGATCGATTCGTCGACCTGTGCGTCGCTGACTTCAACCGTCAGGCGCTCAAGCGTGATGCCATCGATCGACGGAGCGGAAATGGCGGGCAGGACTTCGAGATGGAAATCAACAACCGCGTCTTTACCGGGCTCGTACCCATTGTCGAGATGCACGTGCGGCTGGGTCGCAGGGCGCAGCTTGTTATCCGAAATCGCCTTTTGGACGCCTTCTTGGATCGAACTGTTCAGCGCGTCCTGAAGCAGCGAGTCCTTATGCATTTTCTTGACCAGATTGGCTGGAACCTTTCCAGCGCGGAAACCGGGCATACGCACCTGAGGCGCGATTTTCTTTACCTCGGCATCGATGCGTGATTCGACGTCTTTCGCGGTAATCGTCATACGATATGCGCGCTTCAGGCCTTCATTCTGTGTCTCGACGGTTTGCATAATATCTTCTCTATCTGCAGGCAAAGCGGCTCGCCTCACCTTAAACGTTAAATGGCTTTCGGGCTCAACGACAGCCGGGAACTTCCCTATTTCGTGGTGCGGGCGAAGGGACTCGAACCCCCACACCTTGCGATGCCAGAACCTAAATCTGGTGCGTCTACCAATTCCGCCACGCCCGCTTACGAAAAGCTGCCGTTTCACAAACGACGGGAGCCTCTAACGGGAAAGGCCCGCTAGGGCAAGGGCAGAAGCGGCAAAACCGCCGCTGCGCCCTTATCACCTGTTAACCAAGTGCCTTTTTAAGCAAGTCGTTGATGATTTGCGGATTGGCCTTGCCCTGCATCGCCTTCATCGTCTGGCCCACGAAAAAGCCAAACAATTTGTCTTTGCCCGAACGATATTCGGTGACCTTATCTTCATTGGCGGCCATGATCTTGGCAATCTCTGCCTCAATTGCGCCCGTGTCGTTGGTCTGTTTCAGGCCTTTTTCTTCGACAATCGCAGATGCACCCTGCCCCGTCTCAAGCATGATTTCAAAGACCTGCTTGGCGATGCTGCCGCTGATCGTGCCATTGGCGACAAGGCCCAGAAGCTCGGCCGCTTGCTTTGGATTGACCGGGCTTTCGTCCAAGACCTTGCCCAGCTTGTTCAGCGCACCGAACAATTCGGACATCAACCAGTTCGACGCCTGCTTGGCATCGACGCCTTCGGCCAACAAATCTTCAAACCAAAACGCCGTTTCGGCTTCTGCCGTCAGAACCGCCGCATTGTATGCGGTAAGGCCCAATGCTTCATAACGCGCACGTTTGGCGTCGGGAAGTTCTGGCAAGGACGCAAGGCATTCCTCCAGAAACGCGTCGTCGAGTTCGACTGGCAACAAATCGGGATCGGGGAAATAACGATAGTCATGCGCGTCTTCTTTCGACCGCATCGACCGCGTTTCCATCTTGTTCGGGTCGAACAAGCGGGTTTCCTGAACCACTGCGCCGCCGCCTTCGATCAGATCCACCTGACGCTGCGCTTCATACTCAATCGCCTGCATCATAAAGCGGATGGAGTTGACGTTCTTGGTCTCTGTGCGCGTACCCAGTTCACCGCCGGGCTTGCGGACAGACACGTTAACGTCAGCGCGCATGGAGCCCTGCTCCATATTACCGTCGCATGATCCGACATAGCGCAGGATAGAGCGGAGTTTCTTAAGATACGCTCCAGCCTCTTGCGGGCTGCTAATGTCAGGACGCGACACGATTTCCATCAAAGCGACGCCCGAGCGGTTCAAATCGACAAAAGACATTGTCGGATGCTGATCATGCATCAACTTGCCTGCGTCTTGCTCGACGTGGATGCGCTCGATACCAATTTTCTTGGTCGGGCTATCGGGGTCTTTTTCGTTTAACGTAACCTCGATTTCGCCCTCACCCACGATGGGGTGATATAGCTGCGAAATCTGGTAGCCCTGCGGCAAATCGGCATAAAAATAATTCTTGCGGTCAAAGCGCGACCAGCGGTTGATCTGCGCATTGATCGCCATGCCGGTGCGCACAGCCTGACGCAGACATTCGCGGTTTGGCACAGGCAACATGCCGGGCATCGCTGCGTCAACAAGGCTCACATGGCTATTGGGTTCGGCGCCAAAACCGGTGGATGAGCCCGAAAAGAGTTTAGACTCGCTGGTGATCTGCGCATGGACTTCAAGGCCAATCACGACCTCCCACTCGCCGGTGTTTCCCTGGATGCGGTACTCGCTCATATTACCACCACTCTCCGGCTTCCGCCGTAAATCCTGAACGCTGCTCGATTGCGAGGCCGGCGTTGAGCACAGCCTGTTCGTCAAGCGCCTTACCGATAATCTGCAGCCCCAAAGGCAGGCCTTGCTTGTCGAGGCCACCCGGAACCGACATCGCGGGCAAGCCAGCCAATGAGGCAGGCACCGCGAACACGTCGTTCAAATACATCGACAATGGGTCTGCATTCTTCTCACCCAAGCCAAAGGCCGCGCTTGGCGCGGTTGGCGCGAGGATGAGGTCACAGCTTGCCCACGCATTGTCGAAATCGCGTGCGATCAAGGCACGGACCTTTTGCGCCTGCGTGTAATATGCGTCGTAGAAGCCAGCGCTGAGCACATAGGTGCCGATCATGATGCGGCGGCGCACTTCTTCGCCGAAACCGGCGGCGCGCGTTGCGGCATACATGTCCTGCAGGCCAGCGCCTTCCGGCAAGTCGCGCAAACCAAAGCGGACGCCGTCATAGCGCGCAAGGTTCGATGACGCTTCAGCGGGGGCGATGATGTAGTACGCAGGCAACGCATATTTTGTATGCGGCAGGCTGATGTCGACGATTTCCGCGCCTGCATCCTTCAGCCATGCGATGCCATTATCCCACATCTTGGTAATATCTTCGTCGATACCATCAAGGCGATATTCGCGGGGGATGCCGATGCGCTTGCCCTTCAGATCGCTGTTCAGGCCTGCTTCCCATGCGGGCACAGGCAAATCGAGCGAGGTCGAATCCTTCGGATCAAAGCCTGCCATGGCTTCCAACATGATCGCGCAATCGCGCACGTCGCGTGCCATTGGGCCAGCTTGGTCAAGCGAACTGGCAAACGCCACAACGCCCCAACGCGAGCAGCGGCCATAGGTTGGCTTGATACCGCTAATGCCGACAAATGCCGCTGGTTGGCGGATCGAGCCGCCGGTGTCGGTACCCGTCGCAGCGGGGCACAACCGCGCCGCGATGGCAGAGGACGAACCGCCCGATGAACCACCCGGCGCAAGTGCGGCGTTGCCACCGTCATTGCGACGCCACGGCGAAATGACATTGCCGAAATAGCTGGTTTCGTTCGACGAACCCATGGCGAACTGGTCAAGGTTGAGCTTGCCCAGCATCCCTGCCCCAGCCTTCCAAAGATTGGCAGATACCGTCGACTCATAAGTCGGCACGAAGCCTTCCAACATATGGCTTGCGGCGGTCGTCTGCACGCCTTCGGTGCAGAACAAATCCTTCATGCCAATCGGCACGCCTGCCATTTTGCCAAGCGGCTTGCCCGCCGCGCGGTCGGCATCAACCGCTTGCGCAGCCGCAACGGCCATTTCAGGCGTTTCCACGACAAAGGCGTTCAGCGCCTTTGCCGCAGCAACGCGCGTGTTCAGCGCTTCAGCAACCTCAACGGCTTTGAATTCGCCGCTGGCGACGCCATCACGAATGGCAGCTACGCGCAGTCTCGAAAAATCAGTCATTATTCAATCACCTTGGGCACGCCAAAGAAGCTGCCTTCCTTCGCTGGCGCATTGGCAAGCACCTTGTCGCGGACATCGCCATCGGTGACGACGTCGTCGCGCAGGCGCAGCTTATTGGAGATGACAGCCGTCATCGGCTCAACGCCAGTGACGTCGACCTCGCCCAATTGCTCCACCCAGGCAAGAATGCCATTGAGTTCGCCGACCATCTTGTCAGCCTCTGCATCGCTAATCGCGATGCGCGAAAGCCGTGCAATTTTGTTCACGGTATCTTTATCTACAGACATAAGCCAGCCGCTAGCATTGCGCCTGCCCCGCTTCAACGGAAAAGCTTAATCTTTCAGGCTGTATTCAATTTTCCGATGCTATTTTCGTCCAATCGGCTAAATCGCTTCAAAATTTCAGGACATAAACTTGGCTCGCAAATTCATTTATATCGTCGCAGCGCTCATCGTCCTCGTCATTGCGGGCGGTTTCGTTATCCGCATTTACGAGGCCGAGCTTACCGAACTGGCATTCGTGCCAACGGCAAAGTTCGAAAAGCAGGCGGCGTTTGAACCGAACAAATATGCCAGCAACGATATGTGGTTTGCGCGGCCCGGTAAGGCGGAAAATCCAGCCGACTGGTTGCCTGTGGGCGCGGCTAAGCCAGAAGTTCGCGGATCAGCGGCAATATTTTTCGTTCACCCGACATCCTATATCGGCAGGGACCATTGGAATGCCCCGCTGGACGACTCAGAATCGCAGGATCGCGCCAAGTTGTTCCTGCGCGGCTTGGCCTCGCCATTTGCCAGCACCGGCGAAATGTGGGCGCCCCGCTATCGTCAGGCCGCCATTGGCTCGTTCCTAACCACCAAACCCGAGGGTCAACTGGCGTTGGACGCCGCGTATCAAGACGTTCTTTTGGCGTTCGATGAATTTGTAGCCAAAGTGCAAAAAGACCGGCCGATTATATTGGCTGGCCATAGCCAAGGCGCGCTGCACCTTACACATCTGTTGAAGGATCGCGTTGCAGGCAAACCAATCGCCAACCGAATCGTCGCCGCTTATGTTGTTGGCTGGCCAATTTCCGTGGACAATGATGTCGCTGCGATGGGGCTGCCCGCATGTTCGGGTCCGGATCAAACGGGATGCATCATGGCGTGGCAGAGCTTTGCCGAACCGGCAGAATATGACCGCATATCAAAAGTCTACGACGCAACGACAGGTTTCAACCGGGAAACCCGCAAAGGCACTGCGATGTTGTGCACCAATCCTTTGAACGGTGGCGCAGCAGCTGCGGCAGACATGAAAGCCAATTTGGGCACGTTAAAACCAGATGCGTCGATGGAAGCCGGCGAGCTGGTTGTCGGTGCCGTACCCGCACGATGCGACGCAAAGGGCTTTCTTTTGATCGGTGACCCGCCCGAAGTTGGTCCATATGTCCTGCCCGGCAACAATTACCATGTGTATGATTTCCCGCTGTTTTGGGCGAATGTGCGGGCGGATGCCACGTTGCGACTGTGGAAGTTTCTTCAGAAATGATTTTTGATGCCGTCGCCGATTTTCTGGAACAGCTGCCCGAAGGCGGCGTGTTGATAGGGCTGGATATCGGCACCAAAACGATTGGCACGGCGTTTTGCGACGCGGGCTGGGCATTCGCATCGCCCGCCGACCTGATCCGCAGGAGCAAGTTTTCCAAAGACAAGGCGTTACTCAGCGCCGCGATTGCGACCCGCCCCACGCGCGGTATCGTCATTGGCTTGCCGCTCAACATGGATGGCAGTGAAAGCCCCCGAAGCCAATCAAGCCGGGCTTTTGCGCGCAACATCGCTGATCTTGGCCTGCCGATTTTGTTGCGCGACGAACGTTGGTCGACCCAAGCGGTTGAGCGCGACATGATTGCCGCCGACATGAGCCGCGCAAAACGGGCCGAAAAAATCGACAGCGGCGCAGCGGCATTCATCCTACAAGGCGCAATAGATGCGCTGACCATTGGGTGACGGTTTTTGCCCGGCCAAGACATAGCCGACAAAATGATTGAGTATTGCCCCCCTTCCCTTTAAGAGCACCGCTTTAATGACATGGACACAGCCTTTTGCAGCCGACAGCTTTCCAAGCGGGTCGGGCGCTTTTCCGCACAAGCATTTGCTTGGTATCGCTGGACTTCAGAAATGGGAAATTCTCTACATCCTGAAAGAGGCTGAGCAATGGGTGGCCTTGAACCGCTCCGGCCCTGCAAAGCATGATGGCCGATTGTCCGGCCTTACGATTATCAATGCCTTTTTTGAAAATTCGACACGCACATTGCTGTCGTTCGAAATTGCCGGAAAACGGCTTGGCGCAGATGTCGTGAATATGCACGCGGCGCAATCGAGCGTCAAAAAAGGCGAAACGCTCATCGACACGGCAATGACGTTAAACGCTATGCGCGCCGATGCCATTGTCATCCGCCACGGCAGTTCCGGCGCGGTGCAGCTGATTTCAAGCAAAGTCGATTGCCCTGTCATCAATGCAGGCGACGGAAGCCACGAACATCCCACGCAGGCGCTGCTCGATTCGCTGACCATCATGCGCCGCAAAGGACGGGTTGAGGGCCAAACCGTCGTCATCTGCGGCGATGTGCTGCACAGCCGCGTTGCGCGTTCAAACCTGTTTTGCCTCAAAACATTGGGCGCTGAAGTCCGCGTCGTTGCGCCACCTGCATTGATGCCGAGCGGTATCGAGGCCTTTGGTGCGCAGACATTTACCAATTTTGATGGGGCATTGGATGGCGCGGATGTCGTCATGATGCTGCGGCTTCAGAATGAACGTATGCAGGGGGATTTCATCCCCTCGCCCCGCGAATATTTCCACCTATATGGCCTTGATGAACGCCGCCTAGCGTTGGCAAAGCCCGATGCGCTCGTCATGCACCCGGGTCCAATGAATCGCGGCGTAGAGATTGCAAGCAATGTCGCCGACCATGTTGAACGTTCCGCCATTACCGAACAGGTTGAAATGGGTGTCGCCGTTCGCATGGCGTGCCTCGATATACTCACCCGAAAAGCACGCGGTCAGGAGGGTTGGTCATGACTGGAATCAGCATCCTGAACGGCCACGCCATTTTGCCCGGCGCAGACAAGGCCGAGCCACTGAATGTGCATATCGAAAATGGCAAAATTGCCTCGGTTGGGAACGCTGCCCCGATAGCGAACCAGCTTGACGCCAGCGACCTCATCATCGCGCCGGGCATCATTGATCTGGGCGTGTTTAAGACCGACAAGCCCGCTTTCCGCTTTGGCGGCATCACGCGCGCCGCATTGATGCCTGACCAGTCGCCTGTGCACGACGACCCCGCAACGGTCCGCTTTGCCGCGCTCAAGGGAAAACCCGATCTGTGGGTGCACCCGCTCGCTGCGGCAACACAGGGCCTGAACGGGCTGCAGATGGCCGAAATCGCACTAATGAAAGAAGCAGGCGCAGTTGGCGTTGCCACAGGACGCAAATGGATTGCCGATAGCGGCATATTGCTGCGCATCATGCGCTACTGCCATGCACTCGACCTGCCCGTCTTTGTACATAGCGAAGATGCAGGCCTATCGGGCAACGCGGTTGCAACGGCCGGGGAAACCGCCACCTTGCTGGGCCTATCAAGCGCATCCCCCATCACCGAAGCACTTGCCGTCGCCCGCGACCTATTACTTGCAGAAGAAAGCGGCGCCCATGTGCATTTCCGCCAAGTGACGACCGAGCGCGGGCTGGACCTTATTCGCGCAGCGAAGGCAAAGGGCTTACGCATCACATGCGGCATTACGCCAGGGCATTTATTCCTATCCGACAATGCCGTTTCTGATTTCCGGACCTTCGCCCATCTGTCGCCGCCATTGCGTTCGGAAAGCGATCGACTGGCCTGTATCGCAGCCATTGCCGATGGTACGATTGACGTGATTGCATCGGGGCACGACCCACGCGGACCAGAGGACAAGCGCCTGCCTTATTCCGAAAGCGCGCCCGGCATGGCGGGGGCGGAAACGCTTCTCGCGCTGTCGCTCAACCTCGTGCGGGACAATGTGATTTCGACGGGCCGGTTGTTCGAACTGCTGGCATCAAATCCTGGGAAGATCTTGGGCCTGAATGCAGGTCACATAGCAGAAGGGTATGAAGCGGACCTCATCCTCGTCGACCCGGATGCGCCGTGGCAGGTCGATGGCGACCGCATGGCCGCACTTGCGGGCAATACGCCATTTGACCGGCTGCCGGTGCAGGGCCGCGTGCGCCATATGCTAAAGGGCGGCAAGGTCATTTAAACCCGCCGCCCAATAACGTTTCACAGATATCAATTTACCGTGCGGCGATCTTTCGCCGTGCGACTCAGACTGGCTCCAATCCATCCTTATTTATGCTGCGATAAAAGCAGCTGCGCGCGCCCGTGTGGCAGGTCGGGCCTTGCGGCTTTGCGATAATCCAAATGGCGTCCTGATCACAGTCAATGCGCATATCGACGATGTGCAGGACATTGCCGCTGCTTTCGCCCTTTTGCCAAAGCCGCTGACGGCTGCGCGAATAAAACACCGCGGTGCGGCTCTCTATGCTTTTGGCGAGTGCCTCCGCGTTCATATGCGCCACCATCAATACGGCGCCATCCGCCGCATCCGTGACGACTGCAGTCAACAATCCGTTGGCGTCAAATTTGGGTGTGAGGGCAAGCCCTGTCTCAATCTCGTCGGTCATTCCCAAGGCCTAACGCAAGGGCAAGTGGCCCGCCAACATTTTCTTTGTTACATTGCTACGACAAGGGGGAGACAATCGATGACGCGTTGCCTATACGCCGGCCAGCGACGAGCAGCGGGATTCGAATTATGCTGACCACCGACCCATTTGATGACGACAAACTTCGCGAGGAGTGCGGGATTTTTGGTGTCTATGACGCCGAAGGTGCTTCAGCGATGGTTGCGCTTGGCCTACATGCGCTTCAGCATCGTGGCCAGGAAGCCGCCGGCATCACCAGTTACGACGACCATGAATTTCACACGCACCGTGCCATGGGCCATGTTGCAGGCAATTTTGACCGCGATGAAATTATCAACGGCCTTGCCGGAAGCAGCGCCATTGGCCATGTCCGCTATTCAACGACGGGCGAAACATCGCTGCGTAATGTCCAGCCCCTATATGCTGACCTTGCCACCGGCGGATTTGCGGTCGCGCATAACGGCAATATTTCAAACGCGGTTGCATTGCGCCGTGACCTTGTCCGTCGCGGATCAATATTTCAGTCATCATCGGACACTGAAGTCATCATTCATTTGGTGGCTACGTCGGGTTACCGCACGTTGCTGGACCGCCTGATTGATGCGCTGAAGCGTGTAGAAGGCGCCTATTCGCTTATCTGCCTGACCACAGAGGGCATGATCGCTTGCCGCGATCCGTTGGGTATTCGTCCATTGGTCATGGGTAAGCTTGGCGATACGATAATCTTTGCATCGGAAACCGTCGCGCTCGATATTGTTGGCGCAGAATTCATCCGTTCGGTTGAACCGGGCGAATTGGTTGTGGTGCATGGCAGCGAAATTCATTCGCACAAGCCCTTCATCCCCGTTTCGCAACGCCCCTGCATTTTCGAGCATGTGTATTTCTCACGGCCCGATTCCATTGTTGAAGGGATCAGCGTCTATTCGGTCCGCAAGGCTATTGGCGCGGAACTCGCGCGCGAAAATGGCGTCGATGTTGATTATGTCATTCCCGTGCCCGACAGCGGCACCCCTGCAGCCATTGGCTATGCCGAGGCGGCAAAGATCCCGTTTGAGCTGGGTATTATCCGGTCACATTATGTTGGCCGTACCTTCATTCAGCCGGGCGATGGCGTTCGCCACTTGGGCGTAAAGCTGAAGCATAATGCAAACCGCAATCTGGTTGCGGGCAAAAAGATCGTTCTTATCGATGACTCGATCGTGCGTGGCACGACCTCGCTCAAGATCGTTCAGATGATGCGCGAAGCGGGCGCGGCCGAAGTGCATATGCGTATTGCAAGCCCGCCAACCATGAACAGCTGCTTTTATGGCGTCGACACGCCGGAACGCTCCAAATTGCTGGCAAGCCGTATGGACGTAGAAGAAATGCGGCAGTTTATTCAAGCCGACAGCCTTGCGTTTCTCTCCATCGATGGGCTGTACCGCGCGTTGGGCGAAGATTCGCGCAACAAAAACCAACCGCAATATTGCGATGCGTGTTTTACCGGCGACTATCCCACCACCCTCACCGACCATGATGAGCATGAATCGGGTGACCTCATGATGCTGGGTGAACGGAAGTCTGCGTAAATCATGACGAAGCTATTTGAAGGCAAAGTGGCGCTGGTTACGGGCGCAAGCCGCGGGATTGGTGCGGCAACGGCGAAAGCACTCGCGGCGCAAGGTGCACATGTCATCATCACAGCGCGCACTTCGAAAGACCTAGAAGCCGTTGAAGACGCGATATTCAACGCAGGTGGCAGTGCGACGATTGCGCCTTTGGACTTCACCGACGGCGACAGCATTGCACGGCTCGCCACAGCAGTGACCGAACGTTGGGGTCAGCTCGACGTCTTGGTATTGAATGCCGCGATGCTCGGCACACTCGCGCCCGTTCCAGCAATTGATGGCGCAGAATTCGCGCGTTTATTCACCCTAAACGTAACTGCGCAGCAGGTGCTGATTGCGTCATTCGATGCGTTGTTGCGCAAATCAGATGCGGGTCGCCTCGTCGCGCTGACATCCTCGGTCGGTGCAACACCGCGCGCATTTTGGGGCGCCTATGGCGCATCAAAGGCGGCGCTCGAAACGCTCGTCGCCAGCTATGGCGAGGAAGTGAAGAACCTGTCCGCTGTGCGCACGGCCATTGTGGATCCGGGCCGTACACGCACCCAAATGCGCGCAAAGGCCTATCCAGGCGAAGACCCGGCGACGGTGAAGGAACCATCTGTCGTTGCGGATGCGATCGTCGCGATGCTGACGACCGAGTTTGAGACCGGGCACAGACTAGTCGTCGAGAGCTAGAAATATTGCCGTCACCCTGAACTTGTTTCAGGGTCTTAATCAAAACAACCTTGAAAAAGTAAGATCCTGAAACAAGTTCAGGATGACGATATTGCTTGGATAACGGGCATCTTTTTGGTTTACCCTTTCACCACCTCATGCGCCTTTAACGCACGCTCACGCGCGGCTTTGTGGCCAATGATTTTGCGCGGATAGCTTTTTGGCCGTGCACCATATTCGTCGGGGTCATGAATATACGGCTCTTGCAAGCCCGCAAGTTCCGGCACCCATTCGCGAATGTAACGGGCGGCGTCAAATTTCTCTGACTGCGACAATGGCGCCATGATGCGCACGAACATATTGCTGTCTACGCCCGTCCCCGCAGTCCATTGCCAATTGACGCTGTTGCTGCCGTAATCGGCATCGACCAGCGTATCCCAGAACCATTTCTCTCCCTCACGCCAATCAATCAGAAGATGCTTGACCAGGAACGACGCCGCAATCATCCGCACGCGGTTGTGCATCCATCCGGTCGCCCATAATTGCCGCATCCCGGCATCGACGATTGGATAACCCGTCCGTCCCTTGGTCCATGCCACGAAATCAGCCTTTACCGCTGGATCGGATAGATCGCGCCACGGCAGCCTGTCGAACGCGTCGCGGGCGTTCTTCGCGCCATATTCGGGCATCTGGACGATCACATTCTGCGCATAGTCCCGCCACACCAGTTCCTTAAGGAACACGTCAACCGACCCGCCCGCATGCATGGTCGCATGCCAGCACGCCGCCGGCGAAATCTCGCCAAAGTGCAGATGCGGTGACAGGAATGACGAACCCGCCACCGATGGCAGATTGCGTTTCTCGTCATAAAATTTGGCCTTATCGGCAAAATCCTTAAGCCGTTCGCGCGCACCAGCCTCACCCGGAGTCCACATATCGGCCATAGCGCCGGACCAATCGGGCTCGGTGGGCAACAGGGCCCAATCATCGATATTGTCGCTCTCTGGCCATGTCTGGGGTGCAGTGAACTGCGTAGGGGCTGCCAATGGCACGGGCGGCGGCATATGCTGCCAGAGCGCGCGCATGAATGGCGTGTAGATCTTATATTGCCCGCCGCTGCCTGTGGTCACGCTTCCGGCGGGCAATAGATAGTTGCCGTCGTGGCAGACGAATGCGCACCCTGCCCCAAGTCCAGCTGCGACGGCCTTTTCAGCATTCCGCCACCATGGTTCGTAATGCCGCATGCAGTGAATGGCCGACGCACCGGTCTCTTCAGCGAGTGCGCATAAAACGTCATCGGATTTACCGGCGCGCAAAATCAGCCGCGAACCCAACGCCCGCAAATCTGCGTCGAGCGCCGTCAGACTATGGTGCAACCACCAACGCGACGCCGCGCCCATCTTGCGATGCTTTGGCGTGTCGTCATCCAGGATGTAGATGGGAATAACCGGCGCGCCACTTGCCACTGCGGCTGCAATCGCAGCTTGGTCCGCGAGACGCAGGTCACGGCGCAGCCAAACGATAACCGGGGCCGTCATTTGCTTTCAACTCCAATGGGAAAGAACATACTGAATCGGTCGCCAACCAGCGGGTTAGAAAAGCGCTGGTCGGAAACCTTCAACGTCTTTTCCGTACCGTCGCCGACAATCTCGGCCACCGGCATGCGTGACCAAAACAACAGGGGCGAGCCGCGGACAATATGTGTCTCAAAAGCTTTGGCATCTTCACGTCCCATATAATGGGCGCGAATGTCGTCATCGATGCGCGCGCCATGAAACGGCGTGTAAGTGCCCTGCCCATAATATGTGTCGTCGCGCCAAAGCATTTCACGTTTCCAAAATTGCACTGGGACAGGGTTTGCTACAACCAGAGTCGGCACGATCTTATGCTGTTTCTGAACGGCTTGGGCGGTCAATTGCTCCGCCCTCCCCGTAATGAGCCCATTGGCTAAGATATAAGCGCAAATGGCGGCAAAACTCGTCAATGCCGGTGCGCGCCAGTTTGCGCGCCCCTTACGTTCGCGGCGAAGCGAAACCCAAACGCCGCATATCAGCGCAGCCCACAGCCAGATATCGATGATGAACAGCGTATCGCCATAAAACCATTGGCTCGAAAATGGTTCAAGCAAACGGATCCCGTAGCTGTTGAACCAGTCGAAGAGCGGATGGCTTAAGCATCCAACATAGGCCAGCGCCAACAACCAGCCTTTATGTACCGGCAACCTTGTCTCAGGCCGCTTTCCGCGTCTTTCCTGCCAGCGATCGAACCACAGCATGATTCCCCAAAACATCAGCGGCAGCACCAGCATCGCGATTGGGCCGTGCGTGAGGCCGCGTCGGATCGCCAAATGCTGCTGCCCGCCCAGCAAAGTCGCCACGGCGTCAATATCGGGGATATTCGCAGCAATAATTAGCGTCGGCATGGCAAGGCCAGTCCGACGCTTCAACCCCATCTGCCCGATGAGCGCGCCAACAAGGCTATGTGTGAGATTATCCATGCGGGTTAGCTGGCGTAGCCAAACCCAAATGGCAATACGGCGTTATCGCCATAAACTATTTTGTTCACCCAGAGGCGCCGAGCAGAAATTTGAAATCTCTGCGGACCCTGCGCCTCTGCGTGAAAATCAATTAAATCTCGGGATGGCCTTCAGCTACGGTCCAAGTTTGTCCCTTTGCCAGCAGCTTGCCCAGGTCAGGTGCTTTACCTGCACTGGCCGATTCATTCTGCGCGATGACGGCGTCGTTAAAGGTCGGGCGTGGGTCGTCGTAGAGGACGCCGAGTGCCATGGGAAATTCGCCGAATGGCATTTCCACAAGCATGTGCGCGAGCGAGCGGTTGGTCACGTCATGGACGATAACGCCCGCGCGCTGCCAATCGCCATCGACCACATCGACAACCTTCAGCGTCAGCCCAACATTGTCGAGCGCGATGCCTTTGGTACCGCCGGATTTTTCGCTGCCGAACAACATCGGTTCGCCATTACGCAGCCACAATTGATGGCCGTCGGCACCCTTTGGCGCAGCGAAGTCTTCAAACACGTCCTTGTTATACACAATGCAGTTCTGGAAGATTTCAATGAACGCCGCGCCGCGATGGGCGTGCGCTGCATTCAGCACTTCCGGCAGGTTCTTTGAAACGTCAAAGCCACGCGCAACAAACCGTGCGCCTGAACCGAGCGCAAATGCACATGGCGTGGCTGGACGGTCAACCGAGCCATAAGGCGTCGACGGGCTGTTGGTGCCAACGCGCGATGTTGGCGAATATTGGCCCTTGGTCAGGCCGTAAATTTCATTGTTGAACAGCATGATCTGGCAATCCAGATTGCGGCGCAGCAAATGCATCGTGTGGTTGCCGCCGATCGACAGCGCATCACCATCGCCCGTGATAATCCACACATCAAGATCGGGATTGGCGAGCTTTACACCCGTCGCAACCGCAGGTGCGCGGCCGTGGATGGTGTGGAAGCCATAGGTTTCCATATAATATGGGAAACGCGAAGAGCAGCCGATGCCGCTGATGAACACGGTGTTTTCAGGCGTGCCGCCGATTTCAGGCATGGTGCGCTGCACAGCCTTCAAAATCGCATAGTCACCACAGCCGGGGCACCAGCGAACCTCTTGGTCGGTTTCCCAATCCTTGGGCGTTGTCGCTTTCACGGGGGTCATATCGTTCATTATAAAGCACTCCCAATCGCGGCTTCAATTTCGGCGATAGTAAATGGCTGACCGGACACTTTGTTCACGGGCTGCGCATCCACAAGGAACTGGTCACGCAATATGGTCTTCAACTGGCCCGTGTTCATTTCAGGGACGATGATCTTGTCAAAGCTCTTCAACAACTCGGCCATGTTTTTGGGCATGGGCCAGATATGGCGAATGTGGACATGCGCGACATCGACGCCCTCTGCACGCTTGCGACGCACCGCTTGCTTGATGGGACCATAGGTTGATCCCCAGCCAACGACAGCAAGCTTTGCGCCCGCTGCGCCCTGCTCGACGATCTGGTCGGGAATGCTGTCGGCGACATTGTTTACCTTGGCCGAACGAATGTCGGTCATCGCTTGGTGGTTGGCGGGTGCATAGTTGATGTGGCCGGTATCGACTTCTTTTTCGATACCACCAATGCGGTGCAGCAATCCGGGCGTGCCGGGCTTCACCCATGGGCGCTTCAACTTATGGTCCCGCGAATAGGGCTTGAACCCATCTTCGGGCACGCTTTCCAGAAACTCGACGGGGAATGGCGTATACTCTTCGAGATCGGGCACCAGCCAAGGCTCAGCCGCGTTGGCGATATAGCCATCGGTAAGCAGCATCACTGGCGTCATATACTCAACCGCAATCCGCACAGCTTCGACCGCGCAGTCAAAGCAATCAACCGGCGAGCGCGCTGCGATCACGGGCATCGGTGCATCACCGTTGCGGCCATACACCGCTTGATACAGATCGGACTGCTCGGTCTTGGTTGGCAGACCCGTCGAAGGGCCGCCACGCTGGCTGTTGACGATGACCAAGGGAAGCTCGGTCATGATAGCAAGGCCCATAGCCTCACCCTTCAACGCGATGCCGGGACCAGACGAGCTGGTAACGCCCAACTGCCCCGCGTAGCTTGCGCCAATGGCCGAACAAATCGCGGCAATTTCATCTTCAGCCTGGAAGGTGGTGATCCCATATTCTTTCAAGCGGCTAAGGTGATGCAAGATCGCGGATGCTGGTGTAATCGGGTATCCGCCGAAGAACATCTTGAGGCCAGCGAGTTGTGCGCCAGCGACCAAGCCATAAGAAATGGACTCAGCGCCCGTCACCGTCCGGTACAGACCCGCAGGCGCAGGCGCGGCATCGACATGATATTGCTTCAGCGGTCCAGCCAGTTCAGCAGTCTCACCATAAGCATGGCCAGCATTCAGCGCCGCGATATTGGCGTCGGCCAAAACCTGATTCTTTGCAAATTTGGCGTTCAGCCAATCAATGATAGGCTGACGATCACGGTCAAACATCCACAAAGCAAGACCAAGCGTCCACATATTCTTACAACGCAACGCGTCTTTGTTGCCCATGCCAAACGGCTTGACGGCTTCCAGCGTCAGCGCGCTGATGTCGAACGCCAGCACTTGCCATTTCGCAAGACTGCCATCTTCAAACGGGTTGGTGGTATATTTGGCCTTATCCAGGTTGCGCTGGTTAAACTCGCCTGTGTCCGCGATAATCAAACCGCCTTCGCGCAAAGACCCGACATTGGTTTTCAGTGCGGCGGGGTTCATCGCGATCAGCACATCTGGCTGATCACCAGCGGTGTCGATTGCGGACGAACCAAAGTTAATCTGAAACGCCGAAACACCGAAAAGCGTCCCGATTGGTGCACGGATTTCAGCAGGAAAATCAGGGAATGTGGCAAAGTCATTGCCCGCCAATGCCGACGACAGCGTAAACTGCCCCCCGGTCAACTGCATGCCGTCGCCGCTGTCCCCTGCAAAGCGCACAACGACAGCGTCGCTTTGCACTGGAGTATGTCCGCTCGTCTGTTCGTCTTTGAATGCCGTAGCCATGCGTTCTAGCCCGTCTTTAATTGCAACTTTATTGCCTTTGCGCCTAATCCCATTCGCGGCGCACTGCAATGTTAGAAAAACTATCGGTGGATATGCTGGACGCATTGGCCAAGCCACCCTAGGAAGCGACAGAAATGGAGAACACGATGACCGATACCCCACCTTATGTCCGTCCAGACGTGGCATTGTTTCTGCAATTTCTAAACGCGGTACCCGGCCCTAAATTTTGGCAAGTGCCCGTTGATGACGCTCGCGCGATGACCGCTGCGATGCGCGACGTTGCGGATGCCCCCGTTGGCGAGCTTGCCGTTATTCGTGATTTATCGATTCCCGGCCCCGCCGGAGCCATCCCCGCGCGATTATATGACAGCCGCGAACAGCGCGAAGCTGGCCCTGTCATGGTGTTTTACCATGGCGGCGGATTCGTTATCGGCAGCCTGTATACCTATGAACCCTATTGCGCCGAAGTTGCGCGCCTCCTCGATTTGCCGGTCATCTCCATCGATTATCGACTGTCACCCGAACATCCATTCCCTGCCCCAGCCGAAGATTGTGAAGCCGCAACCCGCTGGATTGCGACGAGCCCTGCGGAACTTGGACGGCAAGTGACTGGGCTCATTCCCTCCGGCGACAGTGCTGGCGGGAACCTAGCTATTGTCACCACCATGGCGCTCCGCGACCGTCCGGCGGCCGTGCCGGTGTTGGCGCAACATCCGATTTACCCCGTCGTCACACTCGATGCTGACTGGCCGAGCATGCGCGAATTTGCCAACGGCTATTTGCTCACCGAAGAAGCAATGGCCTATTTTGGCGAAGGCCACGCCGCAACGCCCGGAGACTATCGTTCCGAGCCATTGAATTTCAGCCAGCAGGGCATGCCGCCGAGCCTTGTTACCACCGCAAGCCTTGATCCGTTGCGCGACCAGGGCATCGCTTATGTTGAAAAGTTGAAGCAGGACGGCGTGCGGGTTGAACATCGCAGTGCCGAGGGCAATATTCACGGGCATATCAACATCCGTCAGGCTATCCCATCGGTCCAATCGGACATCGAGGGCAATATCGCCGCGCTGAAAGACCTGCTTGCAGAAGTGGCGGCAACAGCATGAGCATATCTTTGGAAGATTTACCGTACCGTCCCTGTGCGGGCATCATGCTCGCCAATATGCAGGGGAAGATATTTGTCGGGCAACGCTTGGACAGCCCCGTCGGAACCGATGCATGGCAAATGCCGCAAGGTGGCATCGACGATGGTGAGGATGCAGAGACTGCGGCGCTCCGCGAGTTATTCGAAGAAACCGGCGTGCGCGCCGATTTGGTCGATATTCTCGCGCGCAGCCGTGATGAACATTTCTATGACTTACCCGATGATATGATTGGCCGCATTTGGAAGGGCAAATATCGCGGGCAACGCCAGCATTGGTTTTTGATGCGCTTCAAAGGCACCGATGCCGATATCAACATCGCAACGTCGCATCAGGAATTTAGCAAGTGGCAGTGGATCGATGCACCGCAATTGCCGCAACTGATCGTGCCGTTCAAAAAGCGGCTGTACGAGAATATTCTCGCGGAGTTTGTAGACCTGATTTGACGCTGTTCAGTGTGCTGAACGCATCCGCGCTCTTAATTGGGTTGCGGAACCGGCACGCTAGCGACGCTTGGTTTCGTATCGGCGGCACTTGCCTGCATTTGCGGTTTTTCGCTCGCCTTGCTGGATGCAAGCGCAAGCCGGTCAACAGCGCTGCAGTCCGCGCGGCATAATGTTTTCAGCCGCGCGATATTTTTACCCGCTTGCTCAATTGCGCCTTTGGCAATCATGGCATCTGCCTGCTCGGCCAATGCAACCTGATCATTGGGCTCAAGCTCCAACGCTTCTGTGTAAAAGCGGATCGCTTTACCATTCAATCCTTGGGCCTTCACCGCGCGGGCCATCGCAATATACGCAGGGCGATTGCGCGGGTCGACCGCAAGTGCGGATTCATACCAGCTGATGGCATTGTCGAACCGTCCAGCGGCCGATTCCTGATCACCCGTCTGCATCAGGGCTATAGAGCGGGCGTCAATATCGTCATCCGCGCGTCCGCCAATGCTCGCGCTCGACATGACCGCTAAGGTGAGTGACAGGGCAATGGCCGCGGGAGAAAAGCGCATAAATAATATCCATATCCGTTTAGAGCATAACGCTATCACAGCTTTTGGAGCCTCGCGAAGAAGAATCCATCACTGCCATCATGAAGCGGGGTCAACAACACGCCATCGCCGTCGGCACGGCCCATCGACACGCCCGTATCCGCAGCGCGCCAGCCCGAATGCGATTTTAAGAACGCAGCCACTTGGCCCTTGCCCTCACTCTCGATGAGCGAGCACACGGCATAAACAAGATAACCGCCACGCACGACCATGTCGGCGCCAATGTCCAACAGCTTCGCCTGTTCATCAACAACGCGCTTCAACCGCGCCGCATCCAAGCGCCAGCGCGTCTCTGGATTGCGCCGCCATGTCCCGCTTCCCGAACAAGGTGCGTCAATGAGGACAAGGTCGCAGCCACCGACAAATTCCGACAGCATTTCTTTTTCCTTGCCCGGATTGAGCAAGCGCGTTTCGATATTGATGGCACCAGACCGGTTGGCCCGTGGCTTCAATTGGTCCAGCCGGTTGCGGTTTGTGTCCGTTGCGATCAACCTCCCCTGATTTCGCATAGCTGCGGCAAGCGCGAGGGTTTTACCACCAGCGCCAGCGCACAGGTCAAGCACAGTGCCTAAACCCTTTGCCTGACATGCCTCTACAATCAACTGGCTTCCCAGATCCTGAATTTCCACCTGACCGTCTTCCACCGCAAGGTGGCTATCGATCGCAGTCCCGCCCGGCAGGCGCAGCGCATATTCGAGATGCGGAAGGACTTCAGCGTCGGGAAACGTCGCCGACACTTCGGCGCGGCTTGCCTTCAACGCATTCACGCGCAAGTCCATAGGGGCACGGTCAAGCAGGCTTGCCTGCTCGGCCTCGTCAACATGGGCGGAAAACAAAGGTTTGATCCATTTGGGCAGCCCGCCACCTGTTGATCGCGCTTCGCCGGGTTCAATCGCCGCTGGACCATAATCGGTCCCGTCGAACAATGCCGCCAGCTCCGGATCGGCATCCGCCATTGCTACAAAGGCAGACCGCGCCGTTACCGGCCTTTTGCCAAAGCGGCGGATCGCGCCCCACGCCAAATCGCGGACAGCACGGCGGTCTTTCGAACCGGCATAACGCCGCTCGGCGAAAAAGCGCTTCGCAAGCTGGTCAGCAGAAGCGCCGCCATCACGTGCGGAAAGGATGATTTGGTCAACCAATTCAATGGCTGACTGCAGGCGAGCAGCAGGTCTCATGCCTCAACGCGTCGGATAATTTGGAGCTTCCCGCGTGATTGTAACGTCATGTACATGGCTTTCCCGTAATCCGGCATTGGTGATGCGCACAAACTGCGCGCGTTCCTGAAGGTCCGCAATCGTACGCGAACCGGTATAACCCATAGCTGCTTTGACGCCGCCGACAAGTTGATGAATGACGTCGCGTGCGGGGCCCTTGAAAGGCACCTGCCCTTCAATGCCTTCTGGAACCAACTTAAGCTGGTCCTTAATGTCCTGCTGGAAATAGCGGTCAGCAGAGCCACGCGCCATCGCGCCAACGCTGCCCATGCCGCGATAGCTTTTATAAGCACGCCCCTGATACAGGAATGTTTCGCCCGGTGCTTCCTCGGTTCCCGCCAACAGCGAGCCGACCATCACCGACGATGCCCCGGCCGCGAGTGCTTTGGCCAAGTCGCCCGACGTCCGCAATCCGCCATCGGCGATGATTGGAATGCCCGATTTTGCCGCTTCTGCCGCCGATACCATAACTGCAGTCAATTGCGGTACGCCAACGCCCGCAACAACGCGGGTGGTGCAAATGGAGCCGGGACCGATACCAACCTTGATACCATCCGCGCCCGCGTCAATCAGCGCGCGTGTCGCCGCCGCAGTCGCCACATTTCCGGCAACAACCTGAACTTCAGGTGCCATACGCTTAATCTCTGCAACCGCAGCCGCAACCATCGCACTATGGCCATGCGCCGTGTCGACGACGATGAGGTCACACTCTGCGTCAATCAACGCCTTGGTATAGGCCATGCCCTTTTCGCCGACAGTCGTCGCCGCAGCGACGCGCAAGCGTCCTGTGCCGTCCTTTGTTGCGTTGGGATATAGAACAGCCTTCTCGATATCCTTTACGGTAATCAGGCCGATGCAATGATAGGCGTCATCGACGACCAAAAGCTTTTCGATGCGGCGTTGATGCAGCAAACGGCGCGCTTCTTCTTGCGTGACCGACGATGCAACCGTCGCCAGATTTTCATGCGTCATCAACTCGGACACAGGCTGCGCCGGATTTTCAGCAAAACGCACGTCACGATTGGTCAAGATGCCAGCGAGTTTACCGCTCGCCTCAACAACCGGAATGCCGGAGATGGAATGCGCCGACATCAATGCTTGCGCTTCCGCCAAGGTCGCTTCGGGTGCGATGGTGATGGGGTTCACCACCATGCCGCTCTCAAAGCGTTTAACCTGACGCACGGCGGCGCACTGTTCTTCGATGCTTAGGTTGCGGTGCAGAACACCAATGCCGCCAAGCTGCGCCATGACGATCGCCATGCGCGCTTCGGTGACGGTGTCCATTGCCGACGATAGCACTGGAATGTTCAGCGATATGCTTTTGGTCAGCTGCGTACGGGTGTCGGCCTGGCTTGGCAAAATGTCCGATGCCCCGGGCTGCAACAGCACGTCGTCAAATGTAAGTCCGAGGGAAATTTCTTTCATTGTGCCACCGCTTTAAGCTTTGATTCGTGGCGGCCCATGTAAACAGTAAGCGCCTTATTCGCCAGCCTTCTTGGATTTATATTTTCTGGCGTCCGCAAAATAGCGGCCAAGCGCAATGTGCAGGTCAGCGTCATCCGCCGCGCCGCCAAGCTCCGTCTTGTCCGTAAGCTCATCATCAGGGCCGTGATAAACGCTGCCCAGAAACTTTTGCATCAGTTCCAGATCGGCAAACGAACCGCCTACCATCAGTGCCGGCACGCCCTTTTGTGCGAGCGCCCAGCCGTCCTGCCGTTGGATAAAGGCATTTGCGTCAGTTGAACTTTCAATCGCCCTGCCTGTCTTTTTTGCCACCGCCTCAACCGTGGCGTCCAATGAAGTGGTTCCGCGACCGATGATCGCAACTTTTGACCCGCGTGGCGCAATCGCGATTGTGTCAACGTTTAGCGAAATCACTATCTGGTCAACCGGCAAAGCTGGTTTTTCAGCAAAAGCATAAGCCCCCAATAGGCCGCTCTCTTCCGCAGTCGTCGCAACAAAATAAATATCGCGATCATGCTTTTTCTTCGCCAAGCTTTCCGCGATTTCGTTCAGCACGGCAATTCCGCTGGCATTGTCCACGGCACCATTACAAATTCGGTCAGGCGCACCTTCTGGCGCGCAAATACCCAAATGGTCCCAATGTCCCATGAACAAAACAGCGCCGCTTCCCTTTTTACGACCAGCAATTTTACCAACAACGTTTGAGCTGTTGAACCGGTAAATGTCCGTCGTGACTTTGAAATCTGCGTCAATACCCAGTGGCTCGCCCGCATAATCGCTGGCCTTGGCATGTGCGCGCAATTTATCCCAATCTTGCCCGGCGCCGGTTATCATCGCGACCGCAAACTCGGCGCTCATGGCCCCTTCCAGCGGCGCGCGCTTTTCGCGGCTCTCCAGCGCGACAGGGCGCGATAGCAACAAACGTCTTAGTGACGGCCAACTTCCCTGCCCGTCGCCAATGAAGATAACCGCCTCCGCCCCCGCAGCGATCAGCGCTTCGCGCCGCGCGCGGGGTGACTTCATATTGTTTGGCACATTTTCGGCGTCAAACAGCACAAGGGCAGCTTTGCCCGCAACATCGGCCGCAACCGAACCATCGGCCTTGACCCCTGCACCGGTAAAGATAAGCGGCAAATCTGTCCGCGCATAATCGGCCTGCTTACCAATCAGGATGATTTCTTGGGAAGCAATGCGCAGTTTGCGGCCCTTGGCCGTAAATGCATATTCCGCACTGCCCTGCCCGCGCTGGATCAATGGAACGGCATCAAACCAACCGCCGTCGGTCGCCGCGGGCTTTAAACCTGATGTCGCCCATTGCTGCGCAATATACTGAACCGTTTTTGCCTCGCCTTCAGTGCCGGGTTTACGGCCTTCGAACGCATCGCTCGCCAAAATTTCGATATGTGCGCGCAGGTCCGCTTCGCTCACCGCTTTGGCGTGCACCGAACCCGCGGACATTGCTGCAAAACTGACAAAGACTGCAAAATGGGCAAGACGCATAAATGATCGCTCCGGACTACGAAGGAGCGGCACCCGTCCTGTGTCGGGAACGCTCTATCGTTAATTTCGCTTCATCTACATGCATCGATTCAATCATGCGACCCTTAAACCGCTGCGCGCCCCCTCGGCTCGCCGCAATTAATTCCTCCGCCTCGGCCACTGCAGCGGCATCGGCGCCAAAGGCCCGATTGGCTATAGCGATTTGATTGGGGTGAATAAGCGTTTTGCCCGTGAAACCGTAAGTTGCGCCTTGGCGGCATTCGGCATCGAAGCCGTCCATGTCATCCAGCCGGTTGCACACGCCGTCAAAACGCGGCTTGCCCGATGCGGATGCGGCGAGCACGATGGTCTGCAGCGCAAGCTCCAGCCCTTCGCGCAATGGGCCGGGCCGAATACCGGTTTCCGCCGCAATGTCATTTGTGCCCGCAATCAATCCTGCAACCATAGGATGCGCCGCAATCTCGCGCGCGGCATATAATCCCGTTGGCGTTTCGATCATCGCCAACATGGGCTTGCCAGCATCGGGTATGTCGTCTGGGCCTTCGACCTTAGGGACAACAATGAAGTTCGCGCGGCTTTGCGCCAAAGCGGCGATGTCGTCGACATGATATACGCTGTCGGCGCCGTTTGCCCGTATGGCGATTATTTTGCCTGCGACCCCGTCTGCGGCATATTGCACAGCTGCCGCACGCGCATCCGCCTTTGACTCATGTGGGACGGCATCTTCCAAATCGATGATCAGCATATCTGCATCTAATGACCGCGCTTTTTCCAAAGCGCGTGCATTGGATGCCGGCATATAAAGCGCCGACCGCGTAAATTTCAGCTGCTGCAAGATATCCATGTTCGCTCCCATATTGTCGGCCTGCGCATGCTCCCTGCGTAACCGCGATGAAATGGTAAACCCCCTCGATCGTTTTCATGAAACTATTTGTTAAACCCACCGAATTACAGCTCACTATTAAAAGGGAGAGCGTTCTATGGAATATTTTTTCGGTTTACTCGCGCTGATAGTCCTCATTTTTGTGATGATGGGCGTGACCGTTGTGCAGCAAGGCTTTGTTTTCACAATTGAGCGGTTCGGGCGTTATACCTATTCCGCGCAACCCGGGTTGACCGCCATCATCCCGTTCTTTGATCGCGTTGGCCGCAAGGTAAACGTCATGGAGCAAGTTCTCGACATTCCAGGGCAAGAGATCATCACAAAGGATAACGCCATGGTCGGCGTTGATGCTGTGGTTTTCTTCCAAGTCCTCGACGCAGCCAAAGCCGCATATGAAGTGTCCGACCTATATATCGCCATCATGCAAATCACGACAACCAATTTGCGCACCGTGATGGGCAGCATGGACCTTGATGAAACCTTGTCGAAACGCGATAATATCAATGGCCGCCTGCTGTCGGTGGTGGACCACGCTACCAGCCCATGGGCTGTTAAAATCACGCGTGTTGAGGTGAAAGATATTCGCCCGCCGGCCGATATCTCCAACGCAATGGCGCGGCAGATGAAGGCAGAGCGTGAAAAGCGCGCGCAAATCCTTGAAGCAGAGGGCATGCGCGCCGCAGAAATCCTGCGTGCTGAAGGTGAAAAGCAAGGCGCCATCCTTCAGGCCGAGGGCCGCAAGGAAGCGGCATTCCGTGACGCCGAAGCCCGCGAACGCGAAGCAGAGGCCGAGGCGAAGGCAACAGTCATGGTTTCCGATTCCATCGCGACATCGGGCACGCAGGCGCTGAATTACTTCATCGCGCAGAAATACACCGAAGCCATCAGCAAGTTCGCAACATCACCCAATGCAAAAACCATTTTGTTCCCTGTAGAAGCCACACAGTTGATCGGGACGCTCGGCGGAATTGGCGAACTGGCCAAGGAAGCGCTCGCGACAAAAGAAAAGTGAAGCCTGTGGGACGGAGACAAAGCCCGTCGTCCTGAGCAACAATCGCAAGCCGATTGTGCCCGTCGAAGGACGCATGTAAGACAGACGCTGCGCTCCACCGACACGCGCCCTTCGACTTTCGTCAGCGCGGGCGCTCTGACGGCTCAGGGCTACGGTAAGATCTGCAGTTAAGACATCGAAATTACGGAGTAAGACATGGCAGAATGGCTCGACACAATTTCAACGCACTGGTTCTGGCTCTCGCTGGGGTTGGTGCTCGGCGTTGCCGAAATGGTTGCGCCCGGCTTCTTCCTGATGTGGCTTGGTCTTGCCGCGTTGATTGTCGGTGGGTTGGATTACTTCCTTCCCATCACCGTCGCCAATCAAGTCGCAATGTTTGCCATATTGTCGGTGTTAACGGTCTTTGCCGGCAAAAAGTTCCTGCGGGAAAACCCCATCGAAACTGAGGACGCAAAGTTGAACGACCGCGGCGCGCGGTTGACGGGTGAAATCGTGACCGTGGTCGAAGCGATCACAAACGGCCATGGCCGCGTTAAGGTGGGCGACAGCGTCTGGTCCGCCCGCGGCGTCGATGCCGCAATAGGATCCCGTGTGCGCGTCACAGGCGCTGACGGCGCGGTGTTGTTGGTTGAAGGCGGCCTCGACTAATCGAAGGACGCAATCGACCCACCTTTTTTGAACCCAACGCGCTCTAAATCAGGTCAAGGCTCGCGCGATCGGGCTCGATAAAGCCCCGCCGCGCGTTCACCGAAAACAGCCGCTCCTTCGAATAAAATTGAAGCGGCAGGTCCCGGCGTCCCCGGTGGGAAAGCAGCAGAGCGTTCACGGCCTCGTGCAACGGCAGCTGCATCCCAACCTCTGCCAGATGTGCCTTCACGCCCGCGATATACACCTGCGTAATCGTCTCATGATAGCCTTGGGTATCGTCATTCACGCCGCCGACGGCCTCGTTATAGGCCGAAATAATGGCGGGCAGTGCACGCGCAATCGCGATATCCGGCCGATTGCGCACCAGCCACGTACACGCCGCCAGATGCGCTTCATGCGTCCAATCCGCGCGTGGTAAGCTACGCGCAAGCAAGCCTTCGCCGATCGCGATGACCGCAGCGTCATCTTCAAACAGGCGAATGGAATATTCAGACATTATCGGACCTTCTGCGTTGTCCGATGATGTTCGGACGGGTTAAGCGACCTTTGGTGCCGACTGCCTTACACCTTCGTCAACATGATCTGCAAATTGCGCGAAGTTGTCGACGAACTGCTGAGCAAGTCCGCGTGCCGTCACATCATATTCCGCCTTGTCCGCCCAAGCTTCGCGCGGATCAAGGATGCCGCTGTCGACGCCCGGAACTGCAACGGGGAATTCAAAACCAAAATTCTGATCCTTACGGAATTCTGCGTTATTCAGGCTTCCGTCCAGCGCAGCGTTGAGCAAGGCCCGTGTTGCCTTGATTGGCATACGGCTGATGCCGGGCATCGTTGCTTTGCCACCCGTCCAGCCGGTGTTGACCAACCAGCATTGTACCGCACCCTTGGCGATCCGTTCTTTCAACAAATTGCCATAAATGCTTGGGTGACGCGGCATGAATGGCGCGCCAAAGCAGGTGGAGAATGTGGCTTCGGGCTCAGTCACCCCGATTTCTGTGCCAGCGACACGCGCCGTGTAACCCGACAGGAAGTGGTACATGGCCTGATCCGGCGTGAGGCGCGCGATTGGAGGCAAAACGCCATAAGCGTCCGCGGTCAGAAAGATGATCGTCTTGGGAACTGGCCCCATATTCTTTTCAGATGTGTTCGGAATGAACTCAATTGGATAAGAACCACGGCTGTTTTCCGCGAGGCTATTGTCGTCGAAATCCAGTTCACGGGTTTCCGGGTCGATAACGACATTTTCAAGCACCGTTCCGAAACGCTTTGTCGTGGCAAAGATTTCCGGCTCGGCTTCTTCCGAGAGGCGGATCATTTTTGCGTAGCAACCGCCTTCAAAGTTAAACACCGCAGTGTCGGACCAACCATGTTCATCGTCACCAATCAGTGTGCGGCTTGCGTCTGCAGACAATGTCGTCTTGCCGGTGCCTGACAGCCCAAAGAATACCGCAGTGTCGCCATCCGCGCCGATATTGGCGGAGCAATGCATTGGCATCACGCCCTTCACCGGCAACAGGTAATTGAGGATGCCGAAAACCGACTTCTTCATTTCGCCCGCATAAGCAGTGCCACCGATCAGAATGAGCTTTTCGGTGAAGTTCACAGCGATAACAGTCTCGCTGCGGCAACCATGACGCGCAGGGTCTGCACGGAAACTTGGCAAATCGATAATGGTATATTCCGGTACAAAGCTGGTCAGCTCTTCCTGCGTCGGGCGCACCAGCAAGGTGCGGATGAACAGATTGTGCCATGCAAATTCGTTAATTACGCGTACATTGACGCGGTGCTCTGGCTGCGAACCACCGAACAGGTCCGCGACGTACAATTTGTCCTTGCCACCAAGCGCGGCAATGAAATCTTCTTTCAGCGCAGCAAAATGCGCAGGGTCCATCGGGACGTTGGTTTTACCCCACCAAATGCTGTTTTCGGTTTCGGCGTCACGCACGATAAACTTGTCTTTGGCAGAGCGCCCTGTATGCGCACCCGTTTTTACCACGAGCGGACCGTTTTTGGCCAAAATGCCTTCATCATTCGCCAGCGCGGCTTCCACCAAAGGCGCTGTGCCGAGGTTGCAATGCAGCTGCGCCTTTGTGTCAAAACCTTGTTGCGAAAGCGAGATATTTAAAGGTGTCGACATTGGCTACTCCGGCAAAAGTTGCGAATCTAGGGCATACGTATGCACTGTTCCGCTGGAGCCGGTATACGATGGAGGCAACGAGGTCAAATGTGGTTCATTATTTAGTGGCAAAAGAGCCTCAATAACCCGTCACATTGGCACCAAGAGAGCAAGTGATTGAACCGAAGCCATTGCCCCCCTATAGTTGGCCTATGAGTGCAACCATCGCCTTGGTCGACGACGACCGAAACATCCTGACGTCTGTGTCAATCGCTATGCAAGCAGAAGGCTATGTAACCCGGATATATTCCGATGGCGAAACCGCGTTGAAGGCCATGCTCGAAAACCCTGCAGATCTTGGCATTTTCGACATCAAAATGCCGCGCATGGACGGCCTCGAATTGCTGCGGCGGTTGCGCGAAAAAAGCGATATGCCGGTTATCTTTCTGACATCTAAAGATGAAGAGCTGGATGAAGCACTTGGCCTGGCCATGGGTGCCGACGATTATATCACCAAGCCTTTTTCCCAACGCTTGTTGGTGGCGCGCGTGAAAGCCATATTGCGCCGCGCCACTTATGACCGCGGCGTCAGCAGCGGCGACGCTGAGCCTGAGCTTGAACCAATGGTGCGGGGCAAGCTGCAAATGGATCCCGCGCGGCACCATGTAAAATGGGATGGGAAGTCGCTGACGCTAACGGTGACCGAGTTTATGATATTGGAAGCGCTCGCCAATCGGCCGGGCGTTGTGCGCACACGTGATCAGCTCATGGACGCCGCATATCAGGATGACGTGTATGTCGACGACCGCACCATCGACAGCCATATCAAAAGGCTGCGGCGCAAGTTTCGTGAAGTCGATGCCGAATTTGCGGCCATAGATACGCTTTACGGTGCAGGATATCGCTTTGCAGACAGCTGAGCCCGCTGATCTTCAGCTGGGATGGAGCCGGGGGCTTTCGCTCACCGCCCGCATCCTTGCTGTAAATCTCTTCGTCTTGGCGCTGCTGGGCGCAGGGCTGTTTTTCCTCGACAGCTACCGCGTACGCCTGATTGCGGAACGCGGAGACGCTGCGCGGCGTCAGGCAACGTTCCTTGCCGAAAGCCTGTCTTTGGTCGCACCCGAAAAGCGCGCCGCGTATATCTACGAATTTGGCCAAGAGCATGAATCGCGGATTCGGGTCTATGCGCAAAATGGCGAAAAGATACTGGACAGCTTCGCCGGCCGTCCGCCGACATATGTCTTCCGCGATCCTGACAAGGAACCAATACCAAAAGTCATCGCGCGCGGCATTGATAAGATGTTCGACTTTTTGGTGGGTGCCGCTGTGCTGCAGCCATTTGCGGAACCGCGCGTCGATACGGCCGATGCTTGGCAACATGTACTAAAGCCTAAGCCAGCGGACGCAGTGTCTACGGTCGCTTTTGCCCCTGACCTCACACATGTTATCAGCGCCGGCTCTCGGTCGCGCGATGGCCGCTTTGCGGTTCTGACAACATCCAATGAACGCGATATTCGCCTATTTGTCCGGGCTGAGCGGTTCAATGTCGGGATGTTTTTTGTCATCGCGCTTGGCATTGGCATAATGCTCTCAATATTTCTCGCGCGAACCATCGTGCGTCCGCTTCGGCATCTGTCGCGCGCGGCGGTCAAGGTGCGGCTTGGCCGCGCTCAGGAAGTCACCGTTCCGCGCCTGCCCTCGCGCCGTGATGAAATCGGCATGCTTGCACGCGCACTGTCCGACATGAGCATTGCGCTTAGGCAGCGTATTGACGCGACAGAAGCATTTGCAGCGGATGTCGCGCATGAGATTAAGAACCCGCTGGCGTCCTTACGGTCGGCACTGGATGGCGCAGAGCGCATTCAAGACCCGGCCCTGCGCAAACAGCTTATGGATGTCGCAAAAGCCGATGTGCAGCGCATGGACCGTTTGATCAGTGATATTTCAGACGCAAGCCGCGTGGATTCGCAACTGGCCAAGGCAAAGTTCGAACCCATCGACTTGGGCGATATGATTGAACAATTGCTTCAGGCGCGCGAAGACCGTGGCAGCGACAAGGATGTGAACATCGCCTTCGCACGGCCACGGCGGACAATCGCCACGGTCATGGGGGAAGATGTCCGCCTCGAACGCATGCTCACCAATCTCATCGACAACGCGGTGTCCTTTTCCCCACCGGGCGCAGTCGTGGAAATATCGGCTACGCTGGCCGACGAAGAAGTGATTATTCGCATCAGCGATGAAGGCCCCGGCGTTCCGCCGCAGGAACGAGAAGCCATCTTCCGCCGGTTCCACAGTGAACGCCCGCCAACGGAGAATTTCGGTAAACATAGCGGGCTGGGGCTGGCCATCGCGCGCACGATTGTTGAGGGCCACCATGGCCGCATCAATGTGCGCGACCGCGTGGATGGTAAAGGCGGGGCCTGCTTTGAAATCGCCCTTCCCTGCGCAGCGGTGGCGACCCGCTAATGCCACAGATGATCCATGGCACCGCGATATCCATCGGTGGCCATGCTGTGCTGATTATGGGCGAATCGGGCAGCGGCAAGTCCGATCTCGCGCTCCGGCTGATCGATCGCGGCGCTATTTTGATCAGCGATGATGTCGTTTTTCTGAAAACCCGTGACAACACCCCAATACTTACCGTCGCCCCCAATATCGCCGGAAAGATCGAAGTGCGCGGCGTCGGCATCTTTGATGTCGATTTCATAGCGTCTGCGCCGCTTCGCCTCGTCGTGGAGTTCGTTGATGCACCAGACAGATTACCTGAAGACATTGCGCACACCACCATTGGTGATTACGTCGTTGCCGTGTCCAAGCTAAATCCATTTGAACAAAGCAGCCCGATCAAGGTCGAATATGCGTTGCGGGCAGTTCTCGATCGCGGCGCCTTGCCCGAATTTACATCCGCCGTTTCTGCAGAAGAAAGCTTGCCATCGTGAACGCCAAAACAGCCTCTACCCCCCAAACAATATTGATTGTGACGGGCGTTTCTGGCGCAGGCAAAACCACCGTTTTGAAGGCGCTTGAAGATTTAGGTTGGGAGGCCGTCGACAATTTTCCGATCCGCCTTGCCAGCCAGTTACTTGAAATACCCGTTACCGGTCGTCAGGCGAGCCCAGATATCCCGATAGCCCTTGGCTTTGACAGCCGGACCCGCGGTTTTGACGCCGAAACGCTTATTCAACAGATCAAACAGCTGCAGACCCAGCCCAACCTGACCATCAGGACGCTGTTTCTTGACTGCGCAGGCGTTGAAATTGAACGCCGTTATGCAGAAACGCGTCGCCGTCACCCCGCGGCGCCGGACCGCCCGGCCATGGACGGCATCGCGATTGAACGCACGTTGATGGAGCCATTTCGGCGCTGGGCGGAAACGGTCATCGATACCAGCAAGCTGTCTGCACATGACCTGCAACAGGCAATCCGCGAGCAGTTCAACAACGAAGCATCGCCACATTCCGTTATTACCATAACCAGCTTTGGCTATTCGCGGGGCATTCCGCACAATGCCGATCTGGTTTTTGACCTACGCTTTCTGCGCAATCCGCATTGGGACAATATACTTCGGCCGCTTACGGGTTTGGATGAAGGTGTATCGCGTTATGTCGAAGCTGACCCGGCCTATGATGCGGCGATGGAAAAGATACGCGACTTGCTCCGCTATCTTTTGCCGCTCTATGACGCGCAAGGTAAGGCGTATGTAAACATTGCCTTTGGCTGCACCGGCGGACGTCACAGGTCCGTGCATGTGGCCGAACAATTCGGGCGTTGGTTACGTGAAGATGGCTTTGACCCAGCGGTTAACCACCGCAATCTGACCTCAAGGCCGATTGACGCAATTGAGGAGCCTGCTAACGGCGCAAATAAGAATAGCGCACCACAGGGTAACGACATCACATGATCGGTTTGATTTTAGTCACACATGGCAAGCTTGCCGCCGAGTTTCTCGTCGCGCTCGAGCATGTTGTTGGCCCCCAAAAAGACATCGCCACCATTTGCATTGGTCCGCATGACGACATGGAGGCCCGCCGCAATGAAATAGCTGCGGCCATTAAACAGGTTGATTCCGGCAAAGGCGCTATAATCCTCTCCGATCTTTTTGGCGGAACGCCCTCCAATCTGGCTATCTCGCTGCTCGAGACCGGCAGGGTCGAAGTCATCGCCGGCGTAAACCTGCCGATGCTGATCCGCCTCGATAGCGCCCGCAAAAACCTGGATGTGAAAGAGGCTGTCGCCGCTGCGCGTGAAGCGGGCCGAAAATATATCAGCGTGGCGTCCGAAGTGCTTGAGGCATCGAAATGACCCGCATCAGCCGGTCAGCAACAATCGTGAATGTGAAAGGGCTGCACGCCCGCGCCAGTGCAAAATTTGTCACCTTTGTTAGCCGGTTGCCCGAGGGCATTAAGGTTGAAGTCGAAAAAGACGGCCAGCTTGTCACGGGCACGTCCATCATGGGCCTAATGATGCTCGGCGCAGCCAAGGGCAGTGAAATTACCATTCACGTCGAAGGCGACCAGGCCGAGCCCGCGATTGAAAAACTCATCGGGCTGGTCGTCGACGGCTTTGGCGAAGACTGATGCGCCGTGAGATTACCGGATTTTCCAATCCCCTTCTGAAGGAAATCCGCGGACTGCGGGAAAAGAAATTGCGGAAACGCGCCGGGCTGTTTCTTGCCGAAGGCCTCCGCATTATGACGGAAGCCCGCGAAGCTGGTTTTCTCCCCGAAATGCTGTTCCGGGTCAAAGATCGGCCCGTACACGCGCTGGAAATCGCGCTTGAGGACGAGGTTCTGCGCAACGGCGGGGACGTGATTGAAACCAGCGCCGAAATCATGGCAAAATTGTCCGGTAAAGATAACGCGCAGGCGGTCGTCGGTGTCTATCGTGACCATGGCACCGCGCTTGCCGATATAGAGCGCGCGACCGCGCCGATCTGGCTCGTGGCGCAAGCGATGCGCGACCCGGGCAATTTGGGGACAATGTTGCGGACTGGCGACGCTGTCGGCGCCGGCGGGCTTATTCTGATAGATGACTGCACAGACCCATTTTCGGTTGAGGCTGTCCGCGCGAGCATGGGCGCTATTTTCACGCAAAAAATTGTTCAGTGTCGATGGGACGAGTTTATGACCTGGTTGCGCGCGGGCGATGGTCAGCTGGTCGGAACGAGCCTGCAAACCGACACAGACTATCAAGCTGCGCGCTACACCAGCCCGTGCTTCATCCTGACGGGCAACGAAGCGCAGGGTCTACCCGACGATTATGAAGGTCAATGCGACTTGCTCGTCAAAATGCCGATGCAGGGCAAAGCCGACAGCTTAAACGCGGCGGTCGCCACGGCGGTCATGGCATATGAAGTGCTGAACCAGTTTCGCCGTCCAGCGCGCGGCTGACGTTCGCCGGAGCAATCACTCCGCCGCTTCGCGTCCGTCGGCAATTTGCGCATTGCCTTCGTCATCGCCATAACGCGGCAGCGCTTCAACCGACGGAATATCTTCCAATTCGCGCTTGCCGGTTTCGATATTGAGATCGGCAAATTTCCGACCCGTTGACATAACGTTGCGTTCAAAACTGCCCACGAATTTGTTGTAATTATTCACCGCCGAGGACAGGCCACTGCCCACCGATTTCAGATGCTGCGCGGCCACGGCAATGCGGTCGTACATTTCCTTACCAAGCGCGCCAATCTGCTTGGCTTCGCGTGCGAGGCCCTCTTGCCGCCACACGCTGGCAACGGTGCGCGCAATTGCAACCAGATTGGTCGGCGTCGCCAACAACACCTTCTTATCAAAGGCAAAGTCCCACAATTGCGGTTCATGCTCGAGCGCAGCGGCCAGAAAATGTTCACCTGGGACAAACATAATCACATAATCGGGCGCGTCCTCAAACTGGTCCCAATAGGCTTTGCGCGACAGGCCATCGATATGGTTCTTCATCGACTGTGTGTGCCGCGTCATGGCGACGGCGCGGACTTCATCATCCACGGAGGCAAATGCGTCTTGGTAATCGTTCAAAGACACCTTGGCGTCGATAACCAACGTCCGCCCGCCCGGGACATGAATGATCGCGTCGGGCCGCAAGCGAAGGCCATCGCCTGCATCAATGCTGGTTTCGAGGTCAAAATCGACATGTTCAGATAGGCCGCAGCTTTCCAAAACATTCTTCAACTGCTGCTCGCCCCAGCGGCCCCGCGCTTTAGGCGCATTGCGCAACGAGTTCATCAGGCCAGAGGCAACGTTGGAAACACGCTCCTGCCCGAGGCGCATTTCACCAATCAGCCCCTTCAGATCGCCATAGGCTTCCGTGCGGTCTTTCTCGATTTTGCCGACTTGCTCTTCATATGCTTTCAGCTTTTCGCCAACCGGTCCCAAAAGCTGCTTCAACCGCTCTTCATTCTTTTCACCGGCCTGATGAAAACGTTCATCGGCGCGTTGAAGAAAGGCCGCTTGCGCTTCGCCCAACAGTTTTTGGCCAATCTCGCCAAACTGCGCCGACAAGGTTTCTTTAGCCTGACCCAGCGCAGCGATCTGCTCGTCAAAACCGCGCTCACGTTCTTCTAGGCTGGTTTCCAGACGCGCCAAACGGTCCTTTGCACTGTCCCGCTCAACCACGACCTGATCAAGCATGGACCGCAGTTGCACGGTGGTTTCCTGCCCCGCCCGGCTTTCACGCCCGCCTGCAAACCAGCCGAGGACAAGCCCGACCAACAAAGTAACCACAACGATGACAATGACAACTAACGGCTCCAACACAGCACTCCAAATATAGAACGAATGAGGAACATAGCCTATGACAGGCTTAGGTCAAGCGGCTTCGGTTTGCGCCCGCCGTGCCTTTTTTACGCGCGCATAGCTTATGGCGCTAAACGGCAGCAGCCCTGCATAAACTATTGTCGCCCCGATCATCGCAACCCAAGGGGCAGCAACCAAGGTCGCGGTAAACAAACCAACAAAGGCGAGAGCCATAAAGCGCAGGCTGCGGCGGACCTTAATCGACGACCAGCTGTAGGTGGCAACATTGGAAACCATCAAGACCGCGCACAGGAGCAACCATGGCCCAAGAAAGCGATAGTCACGCACCCATTCTGCACCGGTTTCGAACCAAATCATCATCGGCAGCAAGGCCAAAGCCGCGCCGGGCGGCGATGGGACGCCGGTGTTAAATCCCGCCAATTTATGGGGCTGGTCTTCGGTGTCGATGCGCGCATTAAAACGCGCAAGCCGCAGCGCAGCGCACAGCACAAAGAATACGGAGATGGTCCAGCCGAAGCGCGGCATATCCTGCAGCACCCACATGTACATGACCAGCGCCGGGGTCGCGCCGAAAGCAATCACATCGGACAGCGAATCCAGTTCCGCACCAAAGCGGCTTTCGCCTTTCAACATCCGCGCGATGCGGCCATCCATGACGTCAAGCACGCCTGCAATAACCATTGCGGCGACAGCATTTTCCCAGCGGCCCTGCATCGCAAACCATGTCCCCGAGAGGCCAGTGCACAATGCCAACGCAGTGATCGCATTTGGCGCGAGCGCCCGCAACGGAATGCCAGGGCGAGAGGGAAAATCGTTCATTAGTGTGCGACGGCAATCAAATCTTGGTCAACACCCAAGTCCGCAATAACCGTTTCGCCAGCAACGCAACGCTGCCCCTTAATGACGCGCGACGATGTTCCGTGCGGCAAATATACATCCACGCGGCTGCCAAAGCGGATAAGGCCGATACGTTGGCCGTTGGCAACGCTGTCACCTTCTTTCACAAAGGCAACAATACGGCGGGCGACAAGACCAGCGATTTGGGTAAAGCCGATACGCACGCCGTCGCTACGTTCCACAAGGAAGTGCTGACGCTCGTTTTCTTCGCTCGCTTTATCCAAGTCAGCGTTCAAAAACTTACCGGCGATGTACACAACGCGTTTGATCGTGCCGCGGATTGGCGTCCGGTTAATATGCACGTCAAACACGCTCATAAAGATGGAAACCCGGGTCATCGGCTGATCACCCAGACCGTCTGGCCCGCGCAATTCTGCTGGTGGCAGAACTTGTTCAATCAAGGTGACAAGGCCATCTGCTGGCGAAACCACAAAGCGGTCATCAATGGGTGTTGCACGGACTGGATCGCGAAAGAAAGCGAGTGTCCATATGGTCACTGCGCCCATGGGCCACGCGAGCGTCTCCCATGCCATAAATGCAAAGAACAGGGTGATACCAGCTGCGATCAGGCCAAATTTACGGCCTTCAGGGTGAACAGGTGGAAACGACCATTTCGCGACCCCCGTGCCCCGGTTTGTCAGTTCTTGTCTACTCATAGACTTTAGCTAGGGGATGACGGTGCATATGACAACCTTTGATGCCGTTTCCGGCAATTTCCGACAATTACGGTAGCCAGTTGAACATATGGCAGACTTTGCTATGGCACCGTTCAATATCAAGTCTCCCCAATGGAAAGTGCTTTCTGACATGGCAAAAATTAAGGTCAAAAATCCGGTTGTAGAACTCGATGGCGACGAAATGACTCGCATCATCTGGGAATGGATCAGGGAACGTCTCATCCTGCCATATCTCGATATTGACCTGAAATATTACGACCTTGGCATGGAATATCGCGACAAAACCAATGACAAGGTCACTGTTGATTCCGCCAACGCCATTCGCGAATTCGGCGTCGGCGTAAAATGCGCGACCATCACACCAGATGAAGCACGTGTGGAAGAGTTCGGCCTGCAGAAAATGTGGAAGTCGCCAAACGGCACCATCCGCAATATTTTGGGCGGCGTTGTTTTCCGTGAACCCATCGTCATCGAAAATGTACCGCGCCTTATTCCGGGCTGGACGGACCCTATCGTGATCGGCCGCCATGCCTTTGGTGACCAGTATCGCGCGACCGATTTCCTCGTTCCTGGACCCGGCACATTGCGTCTCGTGTGGGACGGCGACGATGGCCAAAAAATTGACGAAGAAGTTTTCCGTTATCCATCACCGGGCGTTGCGCTTGCGATGTACAATCTCGACGATTCGATTCGTGATTTTGCCCGCGCTTCACTGAACTATGGCGTAACCCGCGAATGGCCCGTGTATCTGTCGACCAAGAACACCATCCTGAAATATTATGATGGCCGCTTTAAGGACCTTTTCCAAGAAGTGTACGAAGCCGAATTTGCCGAAAAGTTCAAAGCGCTTGGTATTGTGTACGAGCATCGCTTGATCGATGACATGGTTGCATCGGCGCTGAAGTGGTCGGGCAAGTTCATCTGGGCCTGCAAAAACTATGATGGCGATGTGCAATCCGACCAAGTCGCTCAAGGATTCGGTTCGCTTGGATTGATGACGTCAATTCTGATGACACCAGATGGCAAGACCGTTGAAGCCGAAGCCGCACATGGCACGGTAACGCGCCATTACCGCCAGCATCAGCAGGGCAAGGCAACATCGACCAACCCGATTGCGTCGATTTTTGCATGGACCGGCGGTCTGAAATTCCGTGGCAAGTTTGACGAAACACCTGAAGTGACGCGCTTTGCCGAAACGCTTGAAGAAGTGTGCATCCAGACCGTTGAAGATGGCCACATGACAAAGGATCTCGCGATCCTCATTGGTCCAGACCAGGCATGGATGACGACCGAGCAGTTCTTTGAACAGGTTCGCGCCAACCTCGAAATCAAAATGGGCAGCTGGCAGTAACAGCAAGCGCATAATTACAACAAAGCGCGGGGGGCGACCTCCGCGCTTTTTTATTGTCTTGTCCTTCCCTTTTCATGCGGCATTGGCGTACAAAGTGCACATGGCAGGTGAACTACACAGCGAAAGCATAAGCGATCTGCTCGTCATTCTGGGCGCGGCTGGAATCGTCATCCCGGCCTTCGCCCGTTTTCGCATCACGCCGATTATCGGTTTCATCTTGGTGGGGATAATGGTCGGCCCCATGGGCCTCGGCACTTTGGTCGAACGCTATCCATTGCTTGAATGGGTAACCATTACCAATCCAGAGGCCATTGGCCCCATTGGCGAATATGGCATTATCTTATTGCTGTTCACGATAGGGCTTGAACTGTCCTTTCGGCGATTGTGGAAGATGCGGCGTCTGGTTTTTGGCGTGGGCGCGGCGCAATTGTTCGGTGCGGGGCTCATCATTGCTGCGGGGCTTTTGCTATTTGGCTATAACCTGACGGCGGCGATTGGCATCGGCATTGCGCTGGCGCTTTCATCGACTGCGCTGGTGCTGCCGATTTCGGGCACGCATTCTGCCGTTGGCAAATCGGCCCTTGGGATGTTGCTTTTCGAAGATCTTGCGATCGTCCCGATCATCTTCGTCCTGGGGGCGCTGGCTCCACAAGCGGGTTCGGATTCGTGGGAGGGCATTGTTACTGTTCTCTGGCAGGGCACATTGGTGATCGTCGGCATGCTTGTGCTTGGCCGCTTCTTCCTGCCCCGCTTGTTCGGACAGGCCGCGCGCACCAAAAGCCCTGAGCTATTTGTGTCGGTCAGCCTGCTGGTGGTGATCGTGGCAAGCCTCGCGACGGGTGCGGTTGGCCTTTCGCCCATCGTCGGCGCAATGATCGCGGGCCTGTTAATCGCCGAGACGGACTATCACACCGAAGTCGCCGTCATGACCGCGCCGTTCAAGGGGTTGGCGCTGGGTGTGTTTCTGATCAGCATCGGCATGCAAGTCGATCTGCGCTTTGTCACGGCCAATTGGGCAGCGTTGGTCGGTGCCGTTGCCAGCGTCATTCTGATAAAGGCGGCGGTTACCGCAGGCCTGCTGAAGCTGAACGGCGCACGCACGGGGACCGCGACCGAGACAGGCGTTCTTATGGGAAGCCCATCCGAAACCACGCTCATTGTGTTAGGCGCAGCCGGCGCGGCGCAGATTATTGACGCTGCGACCATCAATTTCTGGCAAGTCGCAACCGCGATTGGCTTAACCATCACGCCGATATTGGCACGCATCGGCCACGACATGGCGCGCCGAATTGAACTGCGCGAGACCGACGACGAGATATATGAGCAAGACCCGGCACAGGAACCGCGTACGGTTGTCATTGGCTTTGGCCGGGTCGGTCATTTGGTGGCCGACATGCTGACGAAGCATGGGCAGCCTTATGTTGCGGTTGAATCCAATGTGGATGCGGCCACAGCGGCGCGGCGCGGTGGGTATAAAGTTATCTTTGGCGACATCTCACGACCCGAAACATTGGACAAGCTAAGCCTTGGCCACGCAAAGGCGATTATTCTGACCATGGACCAACCGGTGCTGGCCGAACATATCGTCAAGCGCGTCCGCCAGTGGTTGCCGGATATTACCATCGTTACGCGCGCCCGCGATGCAGACCATGCCGCACGCCTGTATCAGGCCGGGGCAACCGACGCCGTTCCCGAAACGCTGGAAAGCTCGCTTCAGCTATCGGAAGCCGTGCTTGTCGACCTCGGCGTGGCCATGGGCCCCGTGATCGCATCGATCCACGAAAAGCGCGACGAATTCCGGCGGCAGATTAAAGAAGCCGGCGGCCTCGACGAGGCCCCCAAGCTCAAGCTTACGTCTTAACCCGCAATCTTTGCTTTAATGGCATCCAATGCCGCCTGCGCCAGCTCAGCACCAGCTGGACCGCCGCCTTGTGCCATGTCGGGACGTCCACCGCCACCTTGGGCGCCCATCGCCTCGGTCGCAGCGCGAACGAGGTCTGGAGCGGTCAACGTGGCGTGGAGCGCGGGTGAGACCGCGACAACGACGGTGTTGCTGTTCTCATTCGCCGCGATGATGGCGACGATGCCGCTGCCAATGGCTTTCATCTGGTCATCGGCCAAACCGCGCAGGGCTTTTGGTTCAATACCATTGATGACTTGGCCCATGAATGTGACATCACCGATTGTTTCGGCTTCTGCCTTGGGACCACTGCCACCGGACAATGCGAGCGCGGTTTTGGCTTCGGAGAGTTCTTTCTCCATCCGCTTGCGTTCGCTCATCAATGTTTCAATACGCACGCCGACTTCATCAGGCGCGGTTTTCAGCATTGCGGCGACATTCTTCAACTGTGTTTCGCGGCCAACAAGCCACAGGCGTGCGGCCTCTCCGGTCAATGCTTCGATACGGCGGATACCGCTTGCGACGGCGCCTTCGGACACGATCGTGAACAAGGCAATGTCACCCAATGCGTTGACATGCGTGCCACCGCACAGTTCGAGCGAATAATGCGTGTCATCGGTCTTGCCCATCGTCAGCACGCGGACTTCCTCGCCATATTTCTCGCCAAACAAAGCAAGCGCACCCGCAGCGACCGCGTCATCGGGAGTCATCAAACGCGTGGTTACAGCCTGATTTCCACGGATTTGCGCGTTCACATCGGCTTCAATCATCGCAATTTCATCAGCCGTCACCGCCTGATTATGCGAAAAGTCGAACCGCAGACGATCCGGTGCAACAAGGCTGCCCTTTTGCGTCACATGGCTGCCCAGTCGTTCACGCAATGATGCGTGCAGCAAATGGGTTGCGCTATGGTTGGCGCGCAGCGAGTCACGGCGGATTGTATCGATTTTCAAGGTGACAAAGTCGCCGACCTTGATCTCGCCCGTTCCAATCGTCACCTGATGGGCATGCAAACGTCCAAGCGGCTTTGCGGTGTCAGTTACTTCACCGCGCATGTTGGTGCTTGAAATAACGCCAGCGTCGCCCATCTGGCCGCCGCTTTCGCCATAAAATGGCGTTTGGTTGGTGATGACGGTCACGGTGTCATTTGCCACAGCAGACTGCACTTCAACGCCATCGTTGACGAGGGCAACGACTTGCCCCTCGCCTTCATTGGCTGCGTACCCGGTAAACTCGGTCGAACCAACGCGTTCGGCGATGTCGAACCAGACGTCGTCCGATGCCTTGGCGCCGGAACCCTTCCATGCGGCACGCGCCATGGCCTTTTGATTGTTCATCGCGGTTTCAAAACCGGCCTGATCAATGCCCAAGCCCTGCGCACGCAACGCATCTTCGGTTAGGTCATATGGAAAGCCATATGTGTCATAAAGCTTGAACGCGGTATCGCCGGCAAGGATATCGCCGGGCTGCATACCCGTGGTCGCTTCATCAAGCAGCTTGATACCCTTGTCCAGCGTACGGCGGAACTGGGTTTCTTCCTGCTTCAACGTTGCTTCAATCATCGGTTGCGCGCGAAGCAATTCGGGATAGGCCGCGCCCATTTCAGCGGCGAGGCTGCCCACCAAACGGTGCATCAACGGCTCTTTTGCGCCAAGGATGTGCGCATGGCGCATGGCGCGGCGCATGATGCGGCGCAGAACATAGCCGCGACCTTCGTTCGACGGCATGACACCGTCGGCCAACAGGAAGCTGGTCGAGCGCAAATGGTCGGCAATCACGCGGTGGCTGGCCATTTGGTCGCCCTGCGCCTTGGTACCGGTCAGCTCTTCCGACGCATTGATCAGCGCCTTGAACGTGTCGGTGTCGTAATTGTCGTGCACGCCCTGCATGACCGCCGCGATGCGCTCAAGACCCATGCCGGTATCGATCGACGGCTTTGGCAACGGCACATCGGTGCCGTCATCCTGCCGCTCGAACTGCATGAACACGAGGTTCCAGATTTCGACAAAACGGTCGCCATCTTCATCCGGGCTTCCGGGAGGGCCGCCAAAGATATGGTCGCCATGGTCATAGAAAATTTCGCTGCACGGACCGCATGGCCCCGTGTCGCCCATCGACCAGAAGTTATCGTTCGTCGCAATACGGATAATGCGTTCTTCAGGAAGGCCCGCAATCTTGCGCCACAGGTCGAACGCCTCGTCATCGGTATGGTAAACCGTCGTCGTTAGGCGCGATGGATCAAGACCCCATTCCTTGGTCAGCAATGTCCACGCATGGGTAATCGCCTGTTCTTTAAAGTAATCGCCGAACGAGAAGTTGCCGAGCATTTCAAAGAATGTGTGGTGGCGCGCCGTGTAGCCGACATTGTCCAAATCATTATGCTTGCCGCCCGCACGCACGCATTTCTGGCTTGAAGCTGCACGCGGCGTTTCGCGGCTTTCAAGGCCCGTAAATACGTTTTTAAACGGTACCATGCCGGCATTGACGAACATCAATGTCGGGTCATTGTAAGGCACGAGTGGCGCGGACGAGACTATGTCGTGCTGAGCAGCACCGAAATAATCAAGGAACCCGCGGCGAATATCATTGGTCGATGTCATAACGAAAGCGACTTAGGGAACGACTCGCCGCCCTGCAAGCCGGATATGCACTTTGCCGCTCCATCAGGCATAAGCGTAGGGTCCGCCCTTTTCGAGCGCGCGCTGAAATGCGGGCCGTGCGTGGATTGATTCCACAAATTTGGTGAGATTCGGGCGGTTGACGGCACGGCCCATTTTAACGGCGGCCTCCGCTGGAAAGCTCAACATGATATCGGCGCCGCTCATCGTATCACCCACAAACCATCCGCTGGCGTTCAAGCCATCCTCCATGAACTGGAAATGGCTTTCCAATTGTTCGTTAATGCGCGGGTGCAGCGGCGCGGCGGCTTCGCCCAAACGGGCCGTGTACAGGTTGAGCAAAATCGGCGTCATCGCCGAACCTTCGGCAAAATGCAGCCACTCAAGGTAACGGATATGTTGATCTGTCCCACGTGGTGGCACCAGATGTGCGCCGTTATGACGTTCACACAGATATTCGACGATGGCCCCTGATTCAAAAACGACATTGCCGGCGTCTTCTATCATCGGTGACTTACCCAAAGGATGTAATTTCAACAGCGCCTCGGGCGCAAGATTGGTCACGGCATCGCGTTGGTGGTGCACAATTTCATACGGCACGTTCAATTCTTCGAGGAGCCACAAAATACGTTGCGACCGCGAATTGTTCAAATGGTGCACTGTGATGGTCATGGTTATTCTCCTGAATGATTTTGATAGATACGCGCGGCGATTTCCCGAACCAGCTTGGCCCCGACGATTGCCGTAACATCGTTGACGTCGCGGTCGGGATTAAGTTCCACGACATCCGCGCCGACAATTGCTGCATTCTGTCGGGCAAGTATCGAAAGGACTTCGCGCACCGTCAAGCCACCCGGCTCCGGATGTGCCACACCCGGCGCCTCCGACGGATCAAGGCCATCGAGATCAAAGCTGATGTAGAGCGGCCCTTCAAGAACGGGAACATGCTCCGGCGAGAAGTTCAGCATCGGGAGTATTTCAACGCCATAACGCTCCGCCTGTTCGCGGCAATGCCGGTTCAGCGTCCGAATACCGACTTGAACAATGCGCTTGGCATGGCCGGCTTCCAATATGCGGGCAAATGGCGATGCATGGCTGCGCGGATTGCCTTCAAAATTGGCATAAATGTCGGGGTGCGCATCGAAATGCAAAATGTTGAGCGGACCATGACGCGCCGCCAGAGTCGCAACCACCGGATATGTTACCGAATGATCGCCACCCATCAGCAGAGGAACCGCTCCCGCGTCCATCGCGTCAGCCACCGCCTTTACGATAAGCGCGTCATCAGCCGCGGCATCCACGTCCAAAAGCGGCACATCGCCGCGATCGATCAGCGCGATGTCGGTTCCTATTTCAAGGCCGCACTCGGTCAATAGGTTACCGCGATCGCTAAATATCGCATGGCGAATTGCCGCCGGTGCAGCCGCTGCGCCACGTTCGAAAGAACTGTTTTGATCTGTGGGCAAGCCAATCAGGTGAATCTGCAAAGTCATTGATGCAGTTGTGCCGTAGTCACCCTGCCTGTCAAGAAGTCAGCGGCGCGCGCGACACTTCATATATCTGTGCACGGCAAAACAAAGTGACCCGCCCCGGGGTGGACCAGGACGGGTCGAAAGCAGCGGCCTCAGGCAAGGCCGCGCTTGTTCCTATATTTTTTAAACGTCGTCTTCCACGTCAGGCCCTGTCATAAGGACTTCAGCGACTTCTTCGGTCTTACCGCGGATGGCGGCTTCCAACCGTGCCGCAACTTCAGGATTTTCCGTGAGATAGCTTTTTGAATTCTCACGACCCTGCCCAATACGGATCGAGTCATAGCTGAACCAGCTACCGGACTTTTCGACAATTCCAGCCTTCAGGCCCAGATCCAAAAGCTCCCCGGTCTTGGAAATACCTTCGCCATACATGATGTCGAATTCGACCTGCTTGAAAGGTGGAGCCACCTTGTTTTTCACAACCTTCACGCGGGTCGTGTTGCCCACAATATCTTCGCCAGACTTAATCTGACCCGTGCGACGAATATCCAAACGGACCGACGCATAGAATTTCAACGCATTACCGCCCGTGGTCGTTTCGGGCGAACCGTACATCACACCGATTTTCATACGGATCTGGTTGATGAAAATCACCATGCAGTTCGACCGGCTGATTGAACCTGTAATTTTGCGAAGCGCCTGGCTCATCAAACGGGCTTGCAAACCGACATGGCTGTCGCCCATTTCACCTTCGATTTCGGCGCGCGGCACAAGTGCAGCAACCGAGTCGATAACCAAAATGTCGACTGCGTTAGAACGCACCAGCGTATCTGCAATCTCAAGTGCTTGCTCACCCGTGTCGGGCTGCGACACGATGAGGTTATCAATATCGACACCCAATTTCTTCGCATAGCCCGGATCCAGCGCATGCTCTGCATCGATAAATGCCGCCGTACCGCCTGCCTTCTGCGCCTCTGCAATTGCATGCAGAGTCAGCGTGGTCTTACCCGAGCTTTCTGGTCCATAAATTTCAATGACCCGTCCCTTAGGTAGGCCGCCAATGCCAAGCGCAATATCCAGGCCAAGCGAGCCTGTAGACACTGCATCAATAGCAATAGCCTCACGACTACCCAGCTTCATCGCCGAGCCTTTACCGAAGGCGCGATCAATCTGCGCGAGCGCCGCTTCCAACGCCTTTTCACGTTCCGAACTTTTCATACCGTTTGCCTGATTCCCATCGACCATTTTAAGACTTGCTGCCATTTTTCCACTCCTTTAGCGTCATGCCTGTTCCGGAACATCATCCGGAATAACCATTATGTACACCTTCTGTTCCAAAAGAACAAGAGCGGAACAAAATTATTTATGCGTTTATTTTCAATACCTAAACTAATTAGCCTTCACGAGAGCATCGTGGACCGCTTCCGCAATTTGCTGAACTGAAAATGGCTTAGCAAGGAACGACACATTGTCGAGGCTGATCGTCTCGCGCAACTGCTCCTCTGCGTAACCGGACATGAACAACAGGCGGATGTCGCCATATGTCTCGCGCAAATTGCGTGCCATTGTCGGGCCATCCATATTGGGCATGACGACGTCCGAGACGATGAGGTTGCGAGCGCCAATACCGCCAGCTGACGCACATCCAGCTTGGCGGACTGGTCCATGTCCCCGCCAAATATCTGGAATTGGGTCGGCGGGGATATCTTGTTCAAAGCGGCTCCTTACCAGATGCGAACGCGGTCCTCAGGCTTGAGGTACAATTGCCCGTCTGCTTTTGGCTGGAACGCATCGTACCATTTGTCAAGATTGCGCACGACCCACGCGCGTTGTTCCGACGGGCTGTGCGGGTCGGTTATCAAGCGCTGACGCAAATTTGCCTCACGATAATTGCTGCGCCCTAGCTGCGCCCAGCCAAGGAAAAAGCGCTGATCGCCGGTCATTCCGTCAATCACCAACCCAGTTGCGGACCGTCTTTAGCGGGCTCTTGCGTGGCAGCTGTGCGCGAAAGCTGGTGTGGCAAAAGGCTAAAAAAGCTTATCCACGAGACGCAATTGACTTCGACCGGCGTCGCCACTTGGCGCTTATCCGCCAGCGCCAAAACCATGCCGAGAGCACATAACCGATCAGCGCTGCTGCGATGGATATGATCGCAAGCCCTGCGACGCCTTGGACAAGCGCCAAAGGTGCTTCGTTCCAGACATAATCACCCCACGCGGAAAGCGGCGCCGATGTCTCGATAAGTTGATAAAAATGGCCGGAGCCATTGTTCAACCGCAGCACCGATTCACCGACATACACCGACCCAAGCAAAATGAATGGCGTTGTGGCCGGCATGCTCAGGAACGTCATCGCCGCGCCGATGGGGATATTTGCCCGAAATGGCAGCGCCAGCAGCGCGACACCAGCGATCTGGACACCCGGTATCAAAAGGAAAATCCCGACCAACAGGCCAAGAGCTACACCCCGGGGGACGGAGCGCCGTGTAAAGCGCCAGAGGGCGGGATGAAACACGCGCTGCGCAAACGGCCGCAGAAAGCGGCTGCGTTCAAAGCTGTCGCGCGTGGGGGCTTGCCTGTGCAACCAGGTATCAAACTTACTCATCCACGGTCGCGCATAATGCGTCCTTGCTCACGCTTCCAATCCCGTTCTTTCTCGGTAGCACGCTTATCAGGTGCTTTTTTGCCCTTTGCCAACGCCAATTCCACTTTCGCCCTGCCGCGTCCATTGAAATAAATCGACAGAGGCACAAGCGTCATGCCCTGCCGCATCACCGCGCCATGCAGCTTGTTTATTTCGCGCTCGTTCAACAGCAATTTTCTGGGCCGCTTTGGTTCGTGGTTAAACCGGTTTCCATGGCTGAATTCGGGGATATTTGCGTTAATTAACCAAATCTGATCATCGCGAACTTCTGCATAGCTTTCGGCGATGGACCCTTCACCAAAACGCAAAGATTTTACTTCCGTACCGGTCAGGACAATTCCGGCCTCATATTTGTCATCGATATGAAAATCATAACGGGCGCGCCGGTTTTCGGCGACCGTTTTGACTTTGTTGAATGCTTCGGGCTTTGGACGCGTCATTAAATAAGCCCTGCATTCTCCAAGGCGGCATCAACCTGACGACGGCTCGCCTCGCTTGGCGGGGTCATTGGCAAACGCAACTCGGTTGGGAAACCGTCGATGACGCGTGACAACGCATATTTAACTGGACCCGGCGATGCGTCAGAAAACAACGCTAAATGAAGTGGATACAGCTTATCATTCAGTTGACGTGCCAAGTTATAGTCACCCGATGCACATGCTGCCTGAAATTCTGCACATAATTTCGGCGCAACATTCGCAGTAACCGAAATGCACCCGCGCCCGCCAGCCGCATTGAACGCAAGCGACTGTTCGTCGACGCCCGAAAGCAAGCAGAAATCAGGTCCGCAAGCCAACCGATGGTCCGTGACGCGTGGCATGTCACCACTTGCATCCTTGATGCCGATCACCGTCGGCAACTGCGCAAGGCGGGCAACCGTTTCCGGCTTGATGTCCGTCACGGTACGCGCAGGCACATTGTACAGCACGATAGGCAGGTCGTTCTTCTTGGTCATCGCTTCGAAATGCGCATAAATGCCCTCTTGGTTGGGGCGGTTATAATAAGGCGCGACAACCAGTCCGGCAGCCGCACCGCTTTTCTTTGAAAAGTTAAGATGGAGAATGGCGTTATTGGTGTCATTCGACCCACAGCCGGCAATAACGGGTACGCGCCCGGCGGCTTGCTCAATACACACTTCGATCACGCGATGATGCTCTGCGTTTGACAGCGTTGACGCCTCACCGGTCGTCCCGGCGGGCACCAGCGCGCTTGATCCTTGGTCGATTTGCCAATCGATCAACGCACGAAAATGCTTTTCGCTAAACGCTCCGTCGCAAAAAGGAGTCACTAGAGCCGGTATCGATCCCGAAAACATAGCATTACACTTTCAATCTGCGCCATATAGGCCGCTAAGGGCTATATAGTCGTTCGTTCAGCACCTGATAAGGATGGGGCACATAATATGTCCAGCATGGTAAAGCATCTCATTTCGGCATCTATGCTGATAATTCCGTTTTCGACCGCTGTGGCGGCCCAACAAAGTGATGGCATAACGTGGCAGCGCGGTACGGGGGAAGCCCCTGCTGCTGCGCCCACTGCGCAAATGCCTCAGGCCCCGGCGGTGCAATATGACCCAAGCGAGGGCCAAGTCCCTGCCGCGTTGCAGCGCTGGAAAATGCTTAGCGCATCAGGCAATTTCAGCTTTGGCGAATATGCGTCATTTTTGATGCGCTATCCCGATTGGCCAAATAGCGATGAGATGCGCAAGAACGCAGAACAGGCGATCAATCCGCTGTCATTGTCGCCCAGTCAGGTTGTGGCCTTTTTTGACCGCTTACCCCCCCTCACCAACGCGGGGCGCGCAAGGTTCGCAATTGCACTCGACGCATCGGGCGATAAATCGCGTGCGGAAGCACAAGCGCGCGCGGCATGGCGCGGCGGTGCCCTTAATGATGACGACGAAGCACGTATGTTCCGCATCGCCGGCAAGTATTTTACGTCCGCTGACCATGACGCCCGCGTTGACCGCTTGCTATGGTCGGGCTCAACCCGTGGCGCAGAACGCTGGATAGCCTACACATCTCCGCAACGTCGCCCCGCCTTTATTGCCGCGCTTGCCACGCGCCTGAAGGCCGCTGATGCCAGTCAAAAGGTTCTGGACGCTGGATCATTGGCCAATAGTGAAGCAAGCTTAATCGCGGCCAGAGCAGACTTTATGCGGTCCTCCGGCAACAGCATCGGTGCGCGCGAATTGCTGGCGAACCGCGCCAATCTTGCTGCGCCGGCACCTGTTCTGAAGGACTGGTATCAATTGCTGCTGACGCATGCGCAGGCAGCCGCGAAGGACGGCCAATATGACGTCGCGTACCGCATAGCGTCACGCGTTGACGACGCAACGCCGCGCGGACTTTTCATGATCGATCAAGATATCACCACACGCGATCGCTATACCAGCCTGACATGGCTTGCTGGCATGACGGCGATGGAAAGGCTTGGCCGCCCTGGTGATGCCGTTGCGATGTTCGAACGTTATGCGTCCGCTGCGAAATCGGCGCAAACCCGATCAAAGGGTTTACACTTTGCTGGCAAAGCCGCAGCAAAGGCCGGAGATCAAGCGGCGGCCACCCGCCATCATGAACAAGCCGCGGCTTATTATGAGAGCTTTTTTGGCCAGTTGTCGCTTGAACAGCTCCGGCGCCCCCTGCCCCCAGTACCGCGCATCACCCCCGCCGCACCCGTTTTGGCGGAGGGAGGTGTTCCGGCAGTCTATTTGGCCGCAGCCCTCGCCCCCAAATATGGTAGTTGGAAGGACCAAAGCAATTTCTTCAGGGCCATTGCCCGAAATGCCAAGGACCCGAATGATTTTGCCACAGCCATTGGTCTTTCCCAGAAATTGGGCCGCCCCGATCTGGCGGTGATGGCGGGTCGCAGTGCCCGATCAGCAGGCATTCCCGAACTTTTGGGAAACAGCTACCCAACGGTCAATGTTCCCGCCGCGCATCACCAAACATGGACGCTTGCCCATGCAATCATGCGGCAGGAAAGCCAGTTTGACCGGGCAGCCGTCAGCCACGCAGGTGCGCGCGGCCTGATGCAGCTGATGCCTGGCACCGCGCGCGAAACATCGGGCAAAATCGCGATGGCATATCGCCCCGAAGCGCTGACGGTCGATACAGATTACAACATCGCCCTTGGCGCGACATATATCGAACGCATGCTGAATTATTTTGACGGAAGCTATCCCCTTGCCATCGCGGCGTATAATGGCGGCCCCGGCAATGTGAACAAATGGCTGAAGGCTTATGGTGACCCGCGCACGGGCAGCATCGGCATGATGGAATGGATCGAAAAAATCCCGCTGAGCGAGACACGCGATTATGTTTACCGCGTGCTGGAAAATGCGGTGATGTACGATCATCTCCACCCCGAACGCGCGCGCGTGCGATCGGCAACGCCGCTCAGCACTTATCTGGGCAAATCAACCCCGGGGTGACATAGAGGCGCTATGGAGCGCACAAACCCGATTACCCCTGCCGGATTCGCAGCCTTGCGCGCGCGCTATGAACAATTGTTCGCTATCGAACGGCCAGCGGTTGTTGAAATCGTCCATTGGGCGGCAGGCAATGGCGACCGAAGCGAGAATGGCGACTATATTTACGGACGGCAGAAACTGCGCGCAATCGACCGTGAACTCGGCCAGCTTTCCAAGAAAATGAAAGTTGGGAAGGTCCTCGACCCGTCAAAGCAGGAAGACCGCGACCGCGTATTTTTCGGCGCAACCGTTACCTTGGCCGATATCGACGACGTGGAGCGAATCGTTACTTTGGTCGGCGACGACGAGGCAGACGCAAGCCATGGCCGCATCGGATGGAACGCGCCACTGGCCCGCGCCCTGCGCGGTGCGCGCGTGGGCGATGTCAAAACGGTAACCTTGCCAACCGGCCCCAAAGAATGGGAAGTCGTCGGGATTGCTTATCCAATAGGGGAATAGCCGAATGTCTTTTCGGCCAACGCAGCAATCTCTGGTTTGGGATCAGGGAAATCTTGCGGAACGCTTGCCTCAAGCGATTCCACAACATGCTTTAGTGCAGCGATCCGTGCCGCTTTCTGGTTATTGCCATCGATAACGGTCCATGGTGCCCAGCGCGTATGGGTGCGCTTAAACATGTCCGCTAGCGCATCCATATACTCGCTACGCCGTTCGCGATTTCGAAAGTCCTCTGCGGTCACTTTCCAGCGCTTGGCGGGATCTCCGAGCCGCTCCATCAACACCTTATCCTGCGTTTCCTGTGTGACGTGGAAGAACAGCTTAATGATTTTCGTACCGATTTCGCCCTGTCGCGACTCAAACTCATTAATCTCGTCATAGCCGCGCCGCCATTCTGCCTCGCTGCAGAATTTTTCAACGCGTTCGACCAGCACACGCCCATAATGGCTGCGGTCCCATATGCTGATTTCCTGACTTCCGGGCAGCTTGTTCCAAAAGCGCCAGAGGAAGTGCTTGTCCTTTTCCTCTGCCGTGGGCGCTGAAACGGGATAGACATGATAATAGCGCGGATCGAGCGTCGCCGTCATGTGCTTGATTGCGCCGCCCTTGCCAGCCGCATCCCACCCTTCAATCACGATCAGCGTGCGCGCATTGTGCAATATGTGCAGCGACTGCAGCCGCGAAAGACGGCCCTGCAGCGCTTTCAGGTCCTCATCGTAGGCACCTTCGTATTTTTCACCGGACTCATAATTTGAAAGATCAATCGCCATAGGGCGATTGCAGCACCTATTCAGCCGCTATACAAGACAAAGCAAAACGCTGTCCCCAAAAGGGACAGCGTAATGGCGTCGGCCTATGCTTTACGATGAAGCTTTGGGCGGCTGTTCCACGACGCGAATGTTCAACTCGCGCAATTGCTTATGCTCGGCAGGTGACGGTGCGCCCATCAGCAAATCTTCCGCACGCTGGTTCATCGGGAACAAGGTGATTTCGCGCAGATTCTGCACACCGCACAACAACATGACCATCCGGTCAACGCCAGCGGCCATGCCGCCATGTGGTGGGGCACCATATTGGAATGCCCGGTACATGCCGCCAAAACGATCCTCAACATCAGCCTGCGTCAGGCCAGTCAGTTCAAACGCCTTCACCATCAGATCGGGATGCTGGTTCCGGATGGAGCCCGAGGCGAGCTCATAGCCGTTACAGACCATATCATATTGATAGGCTTTGATGGTGAGCGGATCCTGCGTCTGAAGCGCTTCGAGACCGCCTTGTGGCATCGAAAACGGGTTGTGGGCAAAATCGACCTTCTTGTCTTCCTCGCTCCATTCGTAAAACGGGAAATCGATGATCCAGCAAAAGCGAAATGCGTCTTTTTCAATGAGATCAAGCTGCTCACCCGTGCGTGTGCGCGCGGCACCCGCCAGCTTGGCAGCTTGCTCTTCCTTGCCCGCTGCAAAGAAGCAACCATCGTCGGGACCAAGCCCAATGGCGTCGTACAGCGCCTGCATACCTTCGTCGCCGTGGTTCTTGGCAATGGGGCCGCCAAATTCGCCAGCCTTGCGGGTGACGTAGCCCAAGCCAGCATGGCCTTCGCTGCGTGCCCATTCATTCATGTCGTCAAAGAATTTGCGGCTCTTCTCCGCTGTCTTTGGCGCAGGGATAGCGCGGACAACGCCGCCGCCTTCGACGATGCGTTCAAACAGGCCAAAGCCCGATTTGGTGAAATGGCTGGTCACGTCATGAATGATCAGCGGGTTGCGCAAATCGGGCTTGTCCGTGCCGTAATCCAGCATTGCCTTAGCATGCGGAATACGTGGGAATTGGCCAGCAGGCGTGACGGTTTTGCCATCAGCGAATTTTTCAAACACGCCAGCCATTACTGGCTCCATCGTGTCCCAAACTTCTTCCTGTGTGACGAAGCTCATTTCCAGATCGAGCTGATAAAATTCGCCCGGCAAACGGTCAGCGCGCGGGTCTTCATCGCGGAAGCATGGTGCAATTTGGAAATAGCGGTCAAAGCCAGCGACCATCAGCAACTGTTTATACTGCTGCGGCGCTTGTGGCAGCGCGAAGAATTTGCCCGGGTGAATGCGGCTTGGCACGAGGAAATCGCGCGCTCCTTCAGGGCTGGATGCCGTCAGGATGGGCGTTGAATATTCGGTAAAGCCTATATCTTCCATACGGCGGCGCGTTTCGCGAATGATCTGCGTGCGCTTGACGATATTCGCGTGCAGCGTTTCGCGGCGCAAATCGAGGAACCGGTATTTCAGGCGGGTTTCTTCTGGATATTCCTGCTCACCAGCAACGGGCAAAGGCAGTTCTTCCGACTTGCTGAGCACAACGACATTGCGCGCGAAAACTTCGATTTGACCCGTGGGCAGATTGGCGTTCACGGTGGCGGCACTGCGCGCCTTTACATCGCCATCAATGGTGACAACGCTTTCAAGGCGCAATGCTTCGAGGATTGGCAATGCGGGGCTGTCGCTATCGGCGACAATCTGCGTCATGCCGTAATGGTCGCGCAAATCGACGAACAAAACGCCGCCATGGTCGCGCTTACGATGGACCCAGCCAGATAGGCGTACGGTTTCCCCCACGTGGGAATCGCGAAGTTCGGCGCATTTGTGCGTGCGATAAGCGTGCATTGTTCACTCAATTCAAAAAATCTGTGGAAAGGCCGCCTAACAACCGTGCAGGGGCACTTTGTCAAGTCGGGAATGGGTGCTACGGCGATGCGCAATGCAGATTCATCCACTCATCTCCGACAGCAAACGCCTCGCAGAATTGTGCGCACGCCTTGCAAAATCCCCATTTGTTGCAGTTGATACCGAATTTATGCGGGAAAACACTTATTATCCGGATCTGTGCCTCGTGCAGCTGGCGGACACGCATGAGGCGGCGGCGATTGACCCAAAGGCCGAGGGGCTGGACCTCACGCCAATGCTCGATCTTTTGTGCGCGAATGACGAGGTCCTGAAAGTCTTTCATGCCGGTGGGCAGGACATTGAAATATTTTTCAACCTGACGGGCAAAACGCCCTACCCCATGTTCGACACCCAAATCGCGGCCATGGCGCTGGGTCAGGGTGAACAAATTGGCTATTCGAACCTTGTCGATCTGTGGATGGGCATTCAACTCGACAAAGGCGCGCGATTTACAGATTGGTCGCGCCGTCCGCTCGACAAACGGCAAATCGATTATGCGATTGCCGACGTCACGCATTTATCGGCGATATTTCCAATGATGCTGGAAAAGCTGAAGCTCACGGGCCGTGGCGCTTGGCTAAATGACGAGATGGAGCGCATTTCAGACGCGGCCAACTATCGCAATGATCCCGAAAATGCGTGGTCCCGGATAAAGGTGCAATCGCGTAAGCCCGACGTTCTGGGCCGGCTTCAGGCCATGGCGGCATGGCGCGAAAAGGAAGCGCAGCGTAAGAACATCCCGCGCGGGCGCATCATGAAAGACGAAACGCTGGCCGATATTGCGGCGCATCCGCCCAAGTCGCAGGCGGATTTGCCCAAGGTGCGTGGACTATCCCCTGCTTGGCGCGACAATGACATTGGCGCGCGGTTGATCGCCGTTATCGAAGCAAGTCAGCCCATGGCGCGCGACGACATGCCTGACCGCGGCAGATCGTCGCCCGGCGGCGGCAAAGACGGATCGCTTGTCGCGGACCTGTTGAAGCTGTTGCTCAAAATTCGTTCCCGCGAAATCAATGTCGCGCCGCGCCTCATCGTCCGGACCGAGGAACTGGAACGGTTGGCTGCGGGTGAGCGCGAAGACCTAGAAGTCCTGACCGGGTGGCGGTTTGAACAGTTCGGCCGCGATGCGCTTGATCTGGTCGAAGGCAGGCTGGCGTTCGCAGTGGTGAACGGGAAATTGAAAATGACCCACACCCAAGAAGAAGAGATGGTCCGCTAATAGGGCGATCTACGACGTCGTAGGTTCGAATTAGCTTTCGAGTATCTTCTTTACCAAGCTGAGATTGACCGGAGCATTTTCCGCCAGCGCCAGTGCGTTTGCGGACCGTGCAAATTTTTCGATTGCACCATAACTCCGCTCAATCCGGCGCTTTACGTAGCTTAAAGCATCCATGCTGATTGCAGCCCCGCGATCAGCGAGCTGTTTTTGAATCAATTGTTCAATCATTTCATCGTCGGGCGGCCCAATGTCGAGCAACAACGCAGAGCCCAGACGCGATTGCAGGTCGGGCAGCGTGATGTTCCATTCCACAGGCTGCCAACGCGAAATAAGCAACAACGGGACACCGCTTTCCTGCGACCGGTTCCATGCGTTAAACAAGGTTTCCGCGGGACTGGCCTCTGCGTCGTCAATGACCGTGCCGTTCTGTCCCGAAAAATAGCGCGCCATGAGCGATTTCCCCGAGCGCGCAGGCCCCGTCAAAATAGCACAGCGTTTGGCCCAGCCCGCCGCGCTCGAAAGCCCGGCAAACGCGGTCGCATTGGATTGCGTAATGATCAGGCTGGACGATGCGCCGCTGCGCAGTTCGTCCAATGGCAAGGCAATTTGGCGCATAATGTCAGATGCTGGTGCTCATGGCCGTGGTGACGGCGGCGTGGGCGCACCAGAATTGCGCGCAGGTTCTGCTTCTTGCAACACCGACCTGACCACATCATCCAAAGACTGGCGCGCAGGCTCCGCCCCATCGACAACCGACAGGTCTTCCACTTCGCCTTCCAATTCCTCTTCCTCGACCACTTCGGGTTCAAGGACGAGCGAGGCATCTGCCCGCAATGGGCCAGAGGCGAGCGCCGACTGGAACAGTTGGTCCATCTTAATGACCGCCTGATCCATCATGCCTGGAATACCGGCGCTGTTGGAAACACGCAGGGTAAACGACCCAAGATATTTATTATCCGGCCCATAACGCGCAGAAAACCGGCCAATGATCGGACCGCCGGGCCATTGCCGTTCGATACGTGCTATCGGGATGATCACGTCAGCAGCACCAAATTGGTCGAGGATTGTGCGCCACCAAATGCGGCTGCGACGGTCTTTCTGACCCGCATTCAGCAGCAACGATTCGCCGCCTGCCCCGCTTGGACGCACATAATCTATCGTGCTGTCAGCGGTGCGATATTTGGCCCAGCTGCGCTGCCAAGATGTGCGCTGTTCAAATACCGTCGGCGCGCCTGCCGAATAGGTAACGGGTAACAATAATAACGGCGCAGAACGACGCGCCACGCCGCTGACGCCCAGCAATTGACCAGCACGGGCGCGGTCAAACAAGACGCCGAGCTTCGCAACATACCGGCGTGGGCCAATCTGCTCTTGCTCCACCACGATTGCGGCGACGATGCCGTCCAGCGTCGAATCGGATAGGCCAGCGCCAACAGTCCCATGGGTTTTGCGCCACAATGCCGACCATGCAATCCGCTGCGCCTGTTCCCAACCCTTTTGCCGGGCATCAAACGCATTATTGCCGACGACATTCACGGAGACACCGGTCACTTCAAAATCACCAGCGCTTGCGATTGGCGCGATGCCGCGCTTTGGCCCTTCGATTTGCGCGGCAACGATTCCGCCACCAATCAGCGCCAAAGGCAAGCCAATCGCTGCAATCTGAAACCATTTTCCGCGAGAATTTGTCATTAACGCACCTTTAGGCGACATAGACGTGGAATTCCAACCCTGTTCTCGCTAACGGCGACAAATGGACGCAAAAGAACAGAAGCCCGAATCTTACACCTACGCCAAGGCGGGTGTTTCCATTGAAACCGGTAACGCGCTCGTGCGCGCGATTGCGCCGCTGGCGAAATCGACCCGCCGCGCTGGCGCGGATGCCGATCTTGGCGGCTTTGGAGGGTTTTTCGACCTCAAGGCCGCCGGCTTCAATGATCCACTTTTGGTCGCCGCGAATGACGGTGTCGGTACGAAGCTGAAACTGGCCATCGAATCCGGTCGCCATGAAGGCGTCGGCATTGACCTTGTCGCCATGTGCGCCAATGACTTGATCGTTCAAGGCGCAGAGCCGCTTTTCTTCCTTGATTATTATGCCACCGGCAAACTCGACAACGCAGTGGCCACATCTGTTGTCGCCAGCATTGCCGAGGGCTGCAAGCAAGCCGGATGCGCGCTAATTGGCGGCGAGACCGCGGAAATGCCGGGCATGTATTCCGAAGGCGACTATGACCTTGCCGGCTTCTGCGTTGGCGCGGTGGAGCGCGACCAGGTGCTGACGGCAGATAAGGTCGCGGCGGGCGACGTCATTCTGGGCCTTGCATCATCAGGCGTGCATTCCAACGGTTTCTCGCTTGTTCGGCGGCTTGCCGCAGACAAGGGCTGGAAACTCGATCGTCCGGCCATTTTCGACCAGAATGTTATTCTTATCGACGCACTCATGGCGCCGACCCGCATCTACGTAAAATCGCTGCTGCCGATGGTCCGCACCGGCAAAATCCATGCGATGGCGCATATTACCGGCGGTGGCTTGCTTGAGAATATCCCGCGTATCCTGCCGGACGGTTTGCACGCGCATGTCGATGCAGACGCATGGCAACAACCGCGCTTGATGGCATTCTTGCAAGCGCAAGGTCATATCGAGCCAGAGGAAATGGCACGCACATTCAACTGCGGCATCGGCATGGCGGTGGTGGTCGCTGAAACCGAAGTCGCGGGCGTAACCGCTGCACTTGAGGCCGCGGGAGAGACCGTGTTCCGCATTGGACATATTGCAGCCGGTGAAAAAGGCTGCACGGTTACAGGCAGCATCGAAACCTGGAGCGCTCAAGCCGATTGGACTGCGACCCATCATGGCTAAGGCGCGTGTTGCGGTCCTTATTTCCGGCGGCGGCACCAATATGGCGGCGTTGTTATATGCCGCAAAACGCCCAGATAGCCGATATGAAGTTGTTCTGGTCGCCAGCAACAATCCCGACGCAGAAGGGTTGAAACTTGCACAAGCCGAAGGCGTCGCAACGTTCGCACAATCGCACGTTGGTCTTAAGCGGGCTGATCATGACGAAATAATGCACAACCACATTACCAAAGTGGGTGCCGCTTATGTCGCGCTTGCGGGGTATATGCGGATATTGAGCGAAAGCTTCGTCGAAAAATGGGACGGCCGGATGCTGAACATCCATCCATCCCTATTGCCCAAATATACGGGACTAAACACCCATCAGCGCGCGATTGATGCGGGTGATAGGATCGCTGGCTGCAGCGTGCACCTTGTGACGGCCGACCTTGATGAAGGCCCCCTTCTTGGCCAGATGGAAGTCGCCGTTTTGCCCAATGACACTGCCGATTCATTGGCGGAGCGCGTCAAGATAGCCGAGCATCAATTATATCCGCGGACGCTGGCCGACTATGTTTCGCGGGCAACCAACCCCGATTATCTGACATCAAAAGTTCGCAAAATCGCGCTGGCCCAGCCAGAGGCCGACGAAGTGGTGTCGCACGGAATGCCGTGCTTCGGGATCGTCGGCGGCAAGAAATTCGCTTATGTATCCATCGACCATCATGGCGACGGGAAAATCGCGCTTTTGGTCAAAATCAGCGGCGTCGAAGAACAGGCAATGCTGATCGATAGCGACGCCGAGCGTTACTACCGCCCCGCTTATTTCGGCGATGGCTGGGTGGGCATCAGGCTCGACCTGGGCGATACCGATTGGGACCACATCGGCGAATGGATCGCCAAAAGCTGGCGCGCAGTAGCGCCAAAAAAGCTTACAAAATTTCTGGTTATACTCGGCTCGGCCTAATCGGTTGCAGGCTCCATAGGCTTTTTCGAAGTCGATCTCGACTTTTCAGAAAAATTGCAACTGCGCCAAGTTAGGAACATTGACACCAAGCGCGAGCTACGCGCTTGGTGTCAATTAATCTTAGATTGATCGGGTTTAGCCGACGATTTCTTCTGGCTTGAAGAAGTACGCGATTTCAATCGCTGCGTTTTCGTCGCTGTCCGAACCGTGGACGCTGTTCGCTTCGATGCTTTCCGCCAGTTCCTTGCGGATCGTGCCGGGTTCAGCATTTGCAGGGTTCGTCGCGCCCATGATGTCGCGGTTACGCTGCATGGCGTTTTCGCCTTCAAGAACCTGAACGACGACTGGACCGCTGATCATGAAATCGACCAGTTCGCCAAAGAACGGACGCTCACGGTGCACCGCGTAGAAGCCTTCGGCCTGTTCGCGGGTCATGTGGATACGCTTTGAAGCAACGACGCGCAGGCCGGCTTCTTCAAGCATCTTGGTGACTGCACCAGTCAGGTTGCGACGCGTTGCGTCAGGCTTGATGATCGAAAAAGTGCGGGTAACCGACATGAAAAGCTCCATATTTGTAGGGGGAATTTGGCGCGCATCTAACGTCGCTGCACGTTGAGTGCAAGCTTTAAGGCCCTTGGACCCATTTGCCGCCGTCCTGTTTCCAATAGCGGCGCTCTACCCCATCGCCCAATGTCCGCCATGCCGACCGCGCATTGTCGGTCTGTTCCGGTGGAAAAAGATAAAAAACACGCTCAAAATCTTGGGTAACCTCACGCCAATTACCGTCAGCCAGCGCAAGAAATTTGGCGCCATTTGGCGCATCGGTATCGTGCGACAACAAAATCGGTTGAAGATCATCATCGCTCTCCCCCGATTTTGCGTGCGCTAAAAAACTGTCCGCCCTTGCGGTCCACAACGCGCCAGAGATCGCATCCAGTTGGTCCGCATCATCACTGATAATCAGCAACCGCCCTTTATTGTCCAAGATTCGCTGGGCAATGGCAGGCAATACTTTTTCAGCAGGATCGCGCGTGAGTTGATAAAAATCGACCTGCATGTCGCGGCAACATCAACCTTCGAAATTATCCGCGACAAACCGGTCAAGCAAACGCACGCCAAAGCCGGTTGCGCCCTTATCCCACAAGGGCCCCGCTTTATCGGCCCATACGGTCCCGGCGATGTCCAAATGCGCCCATTTCACGCCGTCCTTGATGAAACGACCAAGGAATTGTGCAGCGGTGATGGAACCAGCGCCCTTGCCGCCGATATTCTTCATATCGGCAATCGGGCTGTCGATCATTTTGTCATAGGCCTTCGAAAGCGGGAAGCGCCACAGCGGGTCGCCAGAGGCCTTGCCAGCAGCGGTCAACTTGTCGGCGAGCTCATCGCTGTTCGAGAATAGGCCTGCATATTCACTGCCCAGCGATACGATAATCGCGCCGGTCAATGTTGCGAGATCGACAATATATTCAGGGTTATACTTTTCCTGAACCCAATGCAGCGCATCACACAGCACCAGACGCCCTTCTGCGTCCGTATTCAACACCTCAATGGTTTGGCCCGACATGGATGTCACAATGTCGCCGGGGCGTTGTGCATTGCCGTCAGGCATGTTCTCCACAAGGCCGCAGACGCCGACGACATAGGCCTTTGCCTTCCGTCCAGCGAGCGCCTTCATCGCGCCTGCAACAGCGCCTGCGCCGCCCATATCCCACTTCATATCTTCCATGCCAGCAGCTGGCTTGATGGAAATGCCGCCAGTATCGAACGTTACGCCCTTGCCGACCAAAGCAACCGGCCGTTCTTGCGAACCGCCGGTACCGCCCCACTTCATCACCAGCAAACGGGCCGGACGACGCGATCCTTGTGCGACGCCAAGCAGCGCGCCCATGCCGAGCGCAGCCATGTCCTTGTCATCCAGCACGCTGATTTCGACGCCAAGCTCCGCGAGGTGCTTACAGCGTTCAACAAAGCTTTCCGGATAAATGATGTTGGCAGGTTCGGTGACCAGTTCCTTGGTCAAGGCAACGCCTTCAGCGATTGCATGATAGCTCGGCCACAGGGTGCTTGCGTCTGCAGGCGCGCTTGCCACCGTCAATGTTTCCACTGTCGGCTTTGATGTTTCCGCCAATTTGGTGCGGTATTTGTCCATGCGCCAGTTGCGCAATGTTGCGCCATAAGCCGCTTCTGCAGCCGCTTTCGCGCTCAGGTTCGCGCCATGAATGGCAATATGCTTCGCGCCCGATGTCTGGACCTTGGCAACAATGTCGCCACCAGCCTTTTGATAATCGCCGGCTTCACCATCCGCGACACCTACCAAAATGATCCGAACAAGCTTCCCGCCCTCTTCGTTGATGAGCAGAAAGCTTTGCCCTGCCGCACCTTCGAAACGCGCCAATTTTGCGGTCGCGTGCACGATATCGCTATTTTCCAACGGAAATGTGAAGTCGGCGAAGGTAGTTTTTGTTACGATGAACGCGAGAACGTCGGCATCTTGGGGGCGTGCATCGGAAAAATTGATCTTCATGGAAATGATATGCCTTTTTGCGGATAACGGGTTTTACAGGTCTATAGGCCTAATTCACCCTTGGATTAAAGCAAAAGATAGGGGATAAATTCCCACGGTTAATCGCAAATGCAGCGATAAATAGGATGATGGGTGGACCCAATGCGATAGCGGCGATAAAGGACGGCACGGTTTTTATGAACATCCCCGCCACCCGCACCTTTTTATCGCGCTTTTTGCTTGTTCCGATTTTCATCGGTTGCGGGTCTGTGTCCTCGTTCGCATTTGCCGAAACGGGCCCCTCAACAGCAGTGTCACAAACGGCCAGCGACCAAATCGAATTCGATGCTGCTGTTGTTGAATATGACTCCAACACAGAGACCGTCACCGCAACAGGCAATGTGATTGTCAGCCGCGATGGATATACGCTGCGCGCAGCCAATATCATCTGGGACCGCAAAAGCGGGCGTGTTTTCGCTGAAGGCGCGATCCGCGCAATCGGCCCAGAAGGCGACGTCGCTTATGGTGACAAGATTGAACTCACCGACGCATTGAAAGACGGCGTGATCGACAATCTGCTTGTCGTTTTGGCGGACGAAAGCCGGCTTGCCGCCAAACGCGGCGGACGGAAAGACGGCATTTATACGCTTGATTATGCGGCATATACGGCGTGCAAAGTACTAGATGCCGAGGGCTGTCCCAAAAAACCAAGCTGGGAAGTCAAAGCGGTTAAGGTCGTTTACGACCCCAGCAAAAAACGCGTCGTTTACAAAGGCGCGCGGATCGAACTGTTTGGCCTGCCGGTCATTCCGCTGCCATTTCTGTCGCACCCGGTAGACGCCAAAGCTGGCAGCGGCTTTCTTGTACCCGGCATCGGCTTTTCGCGGAATAACGGCGCTGAGCTTGAGCAATCCTATTATTGGCGATTATCCGAAAATCGGGATGCTACTGCAGCGATAACCGCTTTTTCCGGTGCAGCCCCCTTGGGCAGACTAAATTTTCGGACGCTCGAAAAAAATGGCGCTATCGACCTGAGCGCATACGGAACCTATAGCAATCGTATCAATACAGGCGGCACTTCGACACCTGTCGGCGCAGATGTCTTCCGTGGCTATCTCGAAGGCGCAGGCAAGTTCCAGCTCGATCCCAATTGGTCGATTTCGGCATCAGGCCGTTATGCGTCGGACCGCACGTTTTTGCGGCGTTATGACATCAGCCGGGATGACAGGCTCCGCTCCACCTTTGCTGCCGAACGGATCGGTGACAACAGCTACTTCTCGCTCGCAGGCTGGGCAGTGCAGACCCTGCGCGTCAGCGATCGCCAAGGTCTAACGCCAATCGCGCTACCCGAACTGGATTACCGCCTGCGCTTGGATGCCCCCATTGTCGGCGGCACAATCCAGCTTCAAGCCAACAGCCTGGCCATCAGCCGGACCGAGGGGCAAGACACGCAGCGGGCATTTTCATCCGCCAAATGGGATCTGCGCAAAATAACCGCGCTTGGGCAGGAACTAACGCTCACGGCGCTCGCGCGCGGGGATGTGTACCATAGCGACGAAAATGCCAGCACGCTGACCGCGATATACCGCGGCGATTCAGGGTGGCAGCACCGCGCCATTTTCGCCACCGCAGCCGATATTAAATGGCCTTTTGTCGGTAAAGCCTTTGGCGGTACGCAGATTCTTACGCCCCGCGTCCAAATGGTCGCAGCGCCGTCGATCTCCAATTTGAACATTCCAAATGAAGATTCGCGCGCCGTCGATTTGGAAGATAGCAACCTGTTCGCGCTGAACCGATTCCCCGGCTACGACCGTTTTGAAGACGACCTGCGCATTACATACGGGTTCGACTGGGCATTACGGAAGTCGGACTTTTCCGCTGACATCAACCTGGGTCAAAGTTACCGCCTGTCTGACCGAGGGTCGATTTTCCCTGATGGAACGGGCCTATCTGACAAAGCATCGGATATTGTCGGCCGGTCCGAATTTCGGTTCAAAGACTTGGTAAAACTCACTCACCGCTTCCGCCTGGACAAAGACAATTTGTTGATACGACGTAACGAGGTCGATGCCACAATAGGATCACGCGGCACATATGTTCAGGCGGGTTATCTAAAGCTCAATCGCAATATCGGCCCGACCCTCGAAGACCTCACTGATCGTGAAGAAATTCGTTTGGCAGGACGCGTGCGTGTTGCACGATTCTGGTCGGTATTTGGATCCACAATTGTTGATTTGACCGACACCGCAGAGGATCCGACCAGTATTTCCGATGGCTTCGACCCCATCCGGCACCGGCTTGGCATTGCCTATGATGACGATTGCTTGTCGTTAAGCCTAGCGTGGCGACGCGACTACCAGCCTGTCGGAGATTCGCAGCGTGGGAACAGCTTTCTGTTCCGTCTGGCATTTCGCAATCTCGGTGTGTAAAGCATCCGGAATAAATTCGCGGAGAAGGATGATACTGCTCATCTGCTGTTCAGCAGTGTCTGTTTACCCGTCCCCTCGAACTGTCTGTGTACTGGATGTAAATCAATGAAGTTATTCAAGCGCCTGTCCCTCGTCGCTATGCTCGTTTCAGCAACGGCGCTGACACCGCTGATTGCGCAAACTGTCGGCGATGATGCATCTCCAGAAGCCACATTGGCCATTCCAGATGGACAGCAACTATTTGGCAAGAACGACCCAAATGTGCGCCGTGCGACGGCGCAGGTGAATGGCGAAATTATTACAGGCACGGACATCGATCACCGCCTCGCGCTGATTGTTGCTGCCAATGATAATAAGCTGCCCCCCGAAGAATTGGCGCGTTTCCGTGCACAGATTGTGACGAACCTGATTGATGAAACGCTTCAAATTCAGGAAGCGGCCGCCAATGAGATTGAAGTCACGGACGCTGAAGTGAATCAGTATTTCAATCGCGTGGCGCAGCAGAATTTCAATCGGCCCGCGAATGAGGTGGAAAAATATCTGATCTCGATCGGTTCATCGGTAGCGACGCTGAAGCGCCAGATTAAAGGCGAGCTTTCCTGGAGCCGCCTCTTGTCGCGCAACGTGCGGCCATCAGCCAATGTCAGCGACGATGAAGTGAATGCCATTATCGAGCGTATCAAGGCAACCAAGGGAACCACGGAATATCGTTTGGGCGAGATATATCTGTCCGCAACGCCGGAAACGATGCCAGCGGTCACCGAGAACGCGAAGAAAATCATCGACCAACTGCGTCAGGGCGGTAACTTTGTCGCATATGCGCGCCAGTTTTCGGAAGCCTCAACAGCGTCGGTCGGCGGTGACCTTGGATGGCTTTCCTTGGCGCAGCTGCCCCAGTCGCTCGCCAACGCTGCCGCAAATATGAACGCTAACGAGATTCAGGCCGTTGCCTCGCCCGGCGGGATTTCGATATTGCTGTTGATCGACCAGCGTCAGGTCGCAACATCCGATCCACGCGATTCCGTGCTCAGCTTGAAACAGATCGCGATCACCTTTCCAAAAGACACCCCGGAGGCTCAAGTTGCGCCGCTGGTAAAACAATTTAGCGAAGAAACGCAGCAAATCACGGGCTGTGGCGCCGCCGACGAAATGGCGCGCAAACTGGGCGCCGATGTGGTCAACCGCGACGGTATTAAAATCCGTGAGCTTCCTGCACCTTTGCAGCAGGTCATGCTTGATCTGCAGATTGGACAATCGACACCGCCTTATGGCTCGCTGCAAGACGGCGTTCGCGTTTTCGTCTTATGTGGTCGTGATGCCCCGCAGGAAACTTCATCCGAAAGCTTCGACGAAATCATGTCACGGCTGGAAGAAGAGCGCGTGAACAAACGCGCCCGGATTTACCTACGCGATTTGCGCCGCGACGCTGTTATCGAATATAACTGATGTCGGTTGGCCGACTGGAACTGCCACTGGCCGTTTCGGTCGGTGACCCGGCGGGCATAGGGCCGGAGATAATCGGCAAAGCGTGGGAGGCCCGCCACGCGTCTGGATTGGCGCCTTTCTTCGCAATTGGTGATATCGCCAGCTTCGCGCCGCACTGGAATGGTCCGGTTGTCCGCATTGAAGATCCCGCCGAAACCTTTGCGCATTTTGATACGGCTCTTCCGGTCATCCAAGTGCATAACTGCATTTCGATTGTCCCGGGTATTCCGGATCTTGATGGCGCGCATTGCGCATATCAGGCGCTTGAAATGGCGATTGGCTTTGCCCGTGCTGGCAGTGCCGCCGCGTTGGTCACAGGCCCTGTATCCAAGGCGCAATTATACGCGGTAGGCTTCACGCATCCAGGGCAAACAGAGTTTATTGCAGAGCGTTGCGGCGTTTCCAAAAACAACGCCGTGATGATGCTCGCCGGCCCTGACCTGCGCGTTGTCCCGATGACGACACATATCCCGCTTGCGTCCGTCGCAGAACAGCTTGACGGTCGGCTTATCCGCCAACGCCTGCGTGCGACAGCCAAGGGCCTGCAACGTAATTTTGGCATAGCAAACCCTCGGCTGGCAGTTGCGGGGTTTAACCCGCACGCTGGCGAATCGGGCAATATGGGCCGCGAAGAATTGGACATATTTGAACCTGCGATTGAACAGATTCGCGGTGAAGGCATCGACGTTGTTGGCCCCTTGCCTGCCGACACGATGTTTCATGCCGAGGCGCGGTCGCATTATGATGCGGCCTTGTGCGCATATCATGATCAGGCCCTCATTCCTTTGAAAACGCTGTATTTTCATGATGCGGTCAACATTACGCTGGGGCTGCCCGTTGTCCGCACCTCGCCAGACCATGGCACTGCGTTCGGAATTGCTGGCAAGAATATGGCACTTCCGCTTTCGATGATTGCTGCCATTAAGATGGCCGAATCTGCGGCGCTTAATCGCCTTGCGGCTGCCGGTCTTGGCGGATGACGGTGCCGCTCCCTCCGCTTAGAGACGTCATTGCGCGGCATGGTTTGTCCGCAAGCAAGGCGCTTGGCCAAAATTTTCTGTTCGATGAAAAGCTGCTTGATCGCATTGCCGCGATTCCCGGCAGCTTGGCTGGCGAGCATGTATATGAAGTTGGTCCCGGCCCCGGCGGCCTCACCAGAGCGCTCCTGCGTGCAGGCGCACAGGTGCTGGCCGTTGAACGCGACCACCGTTGCCTTCCTGCCCTGGCGGAACTGTCAGAGGCATTTCCGGGCCAGCTTCGCGTGATTGAAGGCGATGCGTTAAAGATCGATCCCTTCGCTGAAATTGGTGCACCGTTTCACGTTGTTTCAAACCTGCCTTATAATGTCGGCACGGCGCTTGCAGTAGGCTGGCTGGGCGGTAAGGAATGGCCGCCACGTTGGAAAAGCCTGACGTTGATGTTCCAACGGGAAGTCGCAGACCGTATTATCGCAGCGCCGGGCACGGGTGCATTTGGCCGGCTCGCGATATTGGCGCAATGGCGGTCAAATGCCGCGATTGCGATGCCTGTTCATCGTTCCGCATTTACGCCCCCGCCAAAGGTGATGTCAGCGGTCGTGCATATCACGCCCAAGGATGCGCCCGCAGATGTCAAAATGTCTGTGCTCGGAAATCTGACAGGCGCCGCCTTTGGCCAGCGCCGAAAAATGTTGCGCCAGAGCCTGAAGGGCGTCGCAGGCGCGTTAGAAGCGTTGAGCGCCGCTGGAATAGCCGAAGATCGCCGCCCCGAAACGGTAACTATTTCCGAATGGTGCGCTCTGGCAAAGGAAGTGAGTTAACGCATCTAACAGGGGTGGCTCTTTAGAATATCCAAGGCTAAGAATGCGATATGCACACGCTATCTGCAAGCGAACGACAGGCGCTTGAAACCATAGAGCAACCACCTATGCTTGGCCAAGTCCAGAACTGGGCCGCGATCAACAGTGGCTCGGGCAATCTTGACGGGCTTGCCACCACCGCCAATTTGCTTGCGGACGCATTCTCCGCCCTGCCTGGCGAAGTAACACTCGTTGAGCCCGAACCTGTGGATCGCGTGCTATCCGACGGAACGGTGACCACAGTGGCGCATGGGCGGCATTTGCTGATGACCGTTCGCCCGGAATGTCCGACACAATTGCTGTTTACCGGACATATGGACACGGTGTTTCCTGCGGACCATCATTTTCAGACATTGCGCTGGCTGGATGACGGAACGCTAAACGGTCCCGGTGTGGCCGACATGAAGGGCGGCATTGCTGTGATGCTCGCCGCTTTGAACGCTGCAGAATCGTCCGGAAAACTCGCACAAACGGGATACCAGATACTCATCAACAGCGATGAAGAGGTTGGCTCGCCATCATCCGCACAATTGATCGCACGACTTGCGCAGAACAAGCTTGCTGCGCTTACTTATGAACCCGCATTGCCCGACGGTACGCTGGCGGGTGAGCGTGGTGGCAGCGGTAATTTCTCCATCATCATTTCCGGAAAATCGGCGCATGCAGGACGGAACCCCGACGATGGGCGCAACGCGCTTTTGGCGGCCGCGGACCTTGCGCTGCGGCTCAAGCAACTTTCGCGCGAAGGCCTGTCGGTAAATCCGGCCAAAATTGACGGCGGCGGTCCCAATAATGTCGTGCCCGACCATGCGATATTGCGGGTAAACTTTCGCCCGCGCACGCCAGAGATTGTGCAGCAGACGGACGTGGATTTGCGCAGGGTTATTGCCGACATTGAACGTGAACATGATGTGCGCGCGCATCTGCACGGCAGTTTCGGCCGCCCGCCGAAGCCCATTGATGACGAGGCTGCTAAGCTGCTTGGCTTGGTCAAGCAATGCGGGGCTGATCTGGGCATCCCAGTGGCATGGCGTTCGAGCGGTGGCGTATGTGATGGCAACAATATCGCCGCCTGCGGTGTGCCCGTTGTCGATACGATGGGCGTACGCGGGGGCAGCATTCACAGTTCCGATGAATTTCTCATCGTCGAAAGTTTGGTCGAACGCGCACAATTATCGACGCTAACGATTATGCGCTTATCAGAAAAAGGGACTTTATGACCTTCATCATCCGTCCGGCAAATGTGAACGATCTTCAGCCGATTTATGAAATGGCCAAAAGGACAGGCGGCGGGTTCACCAACCTTCCACCCGACCGAAAGGCTCTGATGCAAAAGCTGGAGCGGTCGGCCGCCGGTTTCGATCGCGTGGGTGAGGAAGTTGCCGACAATATATATGTTTTCGTTCTGCAAAACACCGCGACGGGCGAAGTGCGCGGGACATGCCAGATATTTGGCAAAGTTGGCCAAATATGGCCGTTCTACAGCTATCGCATTGGCGCGCTGACGCAGCATAGCGTTGAACTGGAACGGACATTTCGTGCGGATATCCTTAATCTGTCAACGGACCTGGAAGGCGCGACTGAAGTTGGCGGATTGTTCCTGCATCCCGGCGAGCGGGCTGGCGGATTAGGCATGCTGATTGCGCGCAGCCGCTATCTGTTCATTCGCAACCACCGCGCCCGATTTGCCGACCGGACGATCGCAGAATTGCGTGGCGTCATTGACGAAGCGGGCGGATCGCCGTTTTGGGACGGTGTCGCCGGCCGCTTTTTCGGCATGAGCTTTCAGGAAGCAGACGAATTCAACGCGAAATTCGGCAACCAGTTTATCGCTGATCTCATGCCGAAGCACCCTGTCTACATTGCCATGCTTCCCGACAGTGCAAAGACCGTCATCGGTGTACCGCATCCTTCAGGCCGCGCAGCAATGCGTATGCTTGAGAACGAAGGATTTGCTTGGGAAAATTACATCGATATCTTTGACGGCGGCCCGACGATGACCGCGCGTACCGATCAAATCCGCAGCATAAGTGACGCGAAAGACGTCATAATAACTGCCGTCAGCGATGACGTTGGCGAACATAAATCAGGTGATAAAAAGCTGATAACGCTGGGCCGTCTGCATACGTTTAAGGCCGCCTATGGCTGGATCGATGACAGAGGCGGCAATGTCATTATCGACAGCAATTGTGCGCGCGCCTTGGGCATTTCAGCAGGTGATGCTGTAACTTATGTCGAGCGCACTTGATCATGGCTTTGGTCGAAATAAACTTTGATGGAATTATTGGGCCAAGCCATAATTACGCAGGATTGAGCGTTGGCAATCTGGCATCGTCAAACAATGCCAGCGCCCCGTCTTATCCAAAGGCTGCTGCTCTACAGGGCATCGAAAAGATGCGCGCGAACCTGCGCCTTGGATTAGCGCAGGGATTTTTCATGCCGCTCGACCGGCCGAACCAAAAATGGCTTTCCGGACTGTCGACCGACATGCAATCGTCAGAGCCGCATATCCGCGCCGCAGCTTTTTCGGCGTCGGCCATGTGGGCCGCCAATGCAGCGACGGTATCGCCCGCGCCTGATACGGCGGATGGCAAATGTCATCTGTCTGCGGCAAACCTTCTGACGATGGCGCACCGCAGCCATGAATGGACCGGAACACTTGCGCAGTTGAAACTGGCATTTGCCGATGACGTACATTTTGCCGTGCACGGGCCCGTGCCAGCGCCGTTTGGCGATGAAGGCGCGGCAAACTTCATGCGCCTGTGCCGAACGCACGGGGACGCTGGCATTGAGATATTTGTATATGGCAAATCGGGCGGTCCATTCCCTGCCCGTCAGCATATTGAGGCATCGAAAGCGATTGCGCGGGCGCACCGGCTAGATGCGGCCAAAACATTGTTCGTTCAGCAATCCGAGGTCGCGATTGCCGCTGGCGCGTTCCACAATGACGTCGTTGCTGTGGCCAACGAACATGTCCTCTTCACACATGAGCAGGCGTTCGAACATCCCGAGCAGACCTACGCCGATATCAAGCGGCTCTTGCCCGAGACAGAGATCATCATTGTGCCAGCCGACCGGGTCAGCCTTGCCGATGCTATTCAAAGCTATCTATTCAATGCGCAGTTGGTGACCCTACCCGACGGCGGCATGGCGCTTATCTTGCCGAGCGAGGCGCAGGACAATGCGCGCGTTTGGGGCTGGCTTAGCGAGATGGTCGCGGGCAATGGCCCAATTCGCAAGCTCGTCCCCGTCGATGTGCGCCAATCCATGGCCAATGGCGGCGGCCCTGCCTGTTTGCGGCTGCGTGTGGTTGCGGATCCCGCCACAGTCGATCCACGCTTCATCGCCAATGAGGCTAAGCTCGACCAGATTGCCAGCGTGGTTGCTGCATATTGGCCGGAGTCGATTGTGCCGGACCAATTGAGCGATGCGTCATTAATGGATCAGGTACGCGCGGCGCGCATGGCACTGTTAACCACGTGCGATCTAACCGCGCTCGCATAAGCGTCGGTTTTTCTTACAATCGGCGCTTTCGTTAACCATCGTCACCGCTGCAAATGCTGATTTGGCACGGGCATTGCTTTATATTCAGTTAACTATGAAACGCATCCTACGCCTGTTCACAATCAAAACGAAACTAGAGGTCTTTATGATCACCTACGCGCTTGGCTTGGGTGCCGTGAAGCGTGGGCAGGAGTATATGGTCCAATATCCCGGCAACATCGGGAAAATGTTCTTCATACTGTACACAGGCGCCGTTTTTATCGCTGCCGCCAAAATGCTTCAGGCGGTCGAATTTGATGCAGCCTTCGGTGAGGATTAACGCTCAGCATCAGTAAATAAGGAAAAGTCCGGGGATTCTGTTGCTCGGCGATTCAATAGCTCGCGCATTTTTTAACCGGAAAACCGGCTCCCACTTTTCCTGAAAATGCTGGATTAGGTGGGGGGTTTCTGTTGCTCGGCACCCCCCGGGCCGCCGTAACCTTTCTGTTGCCCGGCCGGTCCGGCCGCGTTCTTTTAGTATAAGTTCAGACCGTGAGGCCCAAAATTATGCTGCGAGAGCAAGTGCTTCGTTATCGTTTGCACCTATTGGTTATGAACCATTTCACGGCTTATTCATGCCGGGCAAAAACAATGCTTTTCAACGCACGTCGATCCTAGTTCAGCCCCTCCAATACCTCTGGCAAACAGAGATTTTGGTGGAGCTGCCGGGTACCGCCCCCGGGTCCGCTGCATCTATTGCACACCGCAATTTATCACCATAGCCGGGCGAACCCAGCACCGACCTATATAGGCGCTTTTTCGTGAATGGGAAGTGAAGGCGGTTAAAGACCATGCATATTTCGGCTCTCTGCCGGAATGTGCACAACCAGTCCGTCGAGATCGGGTGTCAGGACGATTTGGCATGACAAACGACTGGTGCGCCGCGCACCGGTAGCGAGGTCGAGCATGTCTTCTTCGTCCTCAACCGACCGGGGCAGTTTATCGAACCATAGCTTGTCAATAATCACATGGCAGGTTGAACAGGCCATTTGGCCCTCACAGGTGCCTTCCAACGGTTGTCCCGCGGCTTGCGCAATTTCCAGCAGCCTTTGGCCCTGCACCGCTTCGACGTTCTGGACAGTGCCATCGGCAGTGATGAACGTGACTTTGATCATAGCATTGCCTCTGCTGACCGGTTGATTGCATCTGCGGCCATATCAATCTCTTCCGCCGTCGTATAGCGGCCAAAACCCAAACGTATCGATGATTTCGCCTGTGCGTCGGTAAGGCCAAGCGCGCGCAACACATGGCTGGGGCGGCCAGAACCACTGGCGCAAGCCGATCCAGCGGAAAAGGCGATGTTCCGGCACTCCGATATCAACCGCGCGGCGTCGACGCCGTCGCGGCGGATGTTGAGATTGCCTTTATAGCGTTGGGCCGTCGAACCATTGATGGTCCAGTCCGCAAATGCACTGGCGGCGCGGTCCCATAAGGCAGAAACATGCGTGGCGTCCGCGTCCATGCGCTCTGCCGCCAGTTTGGCTGCTGCGCCAAATCCAGCGCACAATGCGGGCGACAATGTGCCAGAGCGCATGCCTTGTTCCTGCCCACCGCCCAGCATTTGCGGGGTGAGCGCGATGCCGTCGCGCACCCACAGGGCGCCAATGCCTTTTGGACCGTGGATTTTGTGCGCGGATATGGCGATCATGTCGGGGACATCGGGGATCGGCATGCGTCCAAATGCCTGAACTGCGTCGCATAGGAACAGATTGCCTTGGGCGTGTGCCGCTCCCGCCAGTTCGGCGATCGGCTGGATAGTCCCAATCTCGTTGTTGACCAGCATGATGGCCGTTAACGCCTGCCCACCCATGGACCCCGACGCTTGCGTTTCGGGGCAAATTAAGCCCGCAGTATAGACGGGGAAAGTCCGACCATTTCGAAATGCAACAACGTCCAAAACCGCAGCATGCTCGGTCGCGGCGGCGGTGACGGGCAGCCCGCACCCTATGATGGCCAGATTGATCGCCTCAGTCGCGCCAGAGGTAAAGATCACGCGTCCGCCCTTCGGCAGCAGCGCCGCGATTTGGTCACGTGCAACCTCAACGGCCGCAGCGGCCGCCCTGCCCGCTGCATGTGCGCTATGCGGGTTGGCAAATCCATCCTTCAGCCAAGGCTCCATCGCGGCAAATGCCTCTGGGGCGAGCGGCGTTGTCGCTTGATAGTCGAGATAGATCATGCCGCTTTGGCGCGGATGACGATATTGCGCCAGACGTCTAAAAACCGTGCGACATCGCTTTCGCTGGTATCCGCGCTGAAACTGACGCGGACGACTTCAGAAGCGGACCGTTCGTCCCAACCCATTGCGCCAAGCACATGGCTGGTTTTCAGCGTGCCTGATGAACACGCGCTTCCGGCGGAGACCGAAATGCCCGCCATGTCAAAGTTGATCAGCTGACTTGAGGCCGCAACGCCGGGCATGCGGTAGCTGGCGATGGTCGCAAGCCTACTGCTTGCTTCTGCAACCACGATGCCGCCGCTGGCAGTGATCTCCGCATCCAACATGTCGCGCAGCCGAACGGCTTTTTCCATCCGTGCAAAACCCGCCTCAAGGGCAGTCGCAAATCCGATTGCGGCGGGCAAGTTTTCGGTGCCGCGCCGGTACCCTTGCTCCTGCCCACCTGTTGGCGACAGCAGCCCAAGGTTGCGGACGAGCAAAGCGCCCATTCCCGGCGGCCCGCCCAGTTTATGCGCGGACACGCACATCAAATCAGCATGTGGCAACGGCATTTTGCCAGCGCTTTGCGAACAATCAGCAAACAATAGTCCGCCATTGGCCCGCACAATATCGGCGATCTCCGCCATCGGTTGAATAACGCCGGTTTCGTTGTTCACGGACTGCACCGCATAACGAGCAGCGCCTTTGATCGCGTTCAGGTCAACATAACCGTCTGGGCCGACGGGCAAGCGGGTTGCGCCTGCCACAGCCAAGACCGCATCATGTTCAACGGCGCTGGCAATCGCATCATGGCCGCGCAGCGCAATCGCAATTGCCTCACTTGCGCCGCTGGTGAAAATGACTTCACCATCCCAATTCAGCGCCGCAGAAACCCGCGTGCGGGCGTTCTCCAACGCCGCGCGGGCTGCGCGGCCTTCGCTATGCGGAGAGGACGGATTGGCCCATCGCGCGAGTGCGTCGGCCATCGCTTCGCGCGCCGCCGGAATGACCGGCGTTGTCGCTGCGTGATCCAAATATATGCGGGGCTGGTCGGGCATTATTTCCATGACAGTTGCGAAAATCGTCACTGCTTCTATATAGCTCTACGAAATCCTGCAAAGCCCGAACCTTCGGGCAAAGCTCGGCACCCATCTAAGAATCGAACAATAATATGCCTGCTATTGCTATTCCCGGTCCCGAAGGCCGCCTCGAAGCCCGCTTTTCTCCGCCACCGCGCCCACGTGCACCGATTGCAATGATTTTGCATCCGCACCCCCAAGCGGGCGGGACAATGAACGACCGGATTACGCAGCAGCTGTACAAAACATTTGTAGCGCGCGGATTTGGCGTACTGCGTTTCAACTTTCGTGGTGTTGGCCGCAGCGAAGGCGAATTTGACAATGGCATCGGCGAATTGTCTGACGCCGCATCGGCGCTCGATTGGGTGCAAAGCTTCCACCCCGAAGCGTCCACGACCTGGATCGCTGGCTTCAGCTTTGGTGCATGGATTGGCATGCAGCTTTTGATGCGCCGTCCGGAAATCCGCGGTTTCATCTCGGTATCGCCGCCTGCAAACATGTATGATTTCAGCTTTTTGGCGCCTTGCCCATCATCGGGCATCATCATTCAGGGTGTGAATGACGAAGTCGTTAATCCCAACGCCGTTCAAAAGCTGGTAGATAAACTGCGCACGCAGCGCCACATCACCATTCACCATGACGAAATCCCGCGCGCGAACCATTTCTTTGAAAATGAAATGGATATGCTGATGGCGTCCGTGAACAACTATCTCGATTTCCGGTTGGACCCGAACTCACCGATTAAGTGAGTTACTGCGCTTCGGTAACAAGGCTTTTGCCTTGTTGGTCGGGCACAACCCAAATCGCAACATTGGCAAAAATAACGAGAGCCGCAGCGATCATCAGCCACATTTGCTGACTTGCGCCATCGCGACTCCATCGTTTCCAAGCGCCATAGAGAAGCAGGAACGCGGACAGCATGGCGATGGATAAAACGGCGTTTAACATTTTGCCTCTCTAAAGCCGGTGGATAAGCCACGCAATCGGGCAAATACCGCATAGCCTTTTGCCACGCTCTGCCATAGGGGGAGCGTATTCCGACTCATGCTGCTACAGGATGTACCATGCGTATCGCTATCGCCTCAGACCACGCTGCCCTTGCGCTGAAATCAGCGCTCGTCGAATATCTGCTGTCGGCAGGGCATGATGTCAGCGATCTCGGCCCGCATAATGAAAGTTCGGTCGACTATCCCGATTATGGCTACAAACTTGCGGCCGCTGTTGCCGACGGCGCCGCAGAACGCGGCGTTGCCTTATGCGGTTCAGGCATTGGTATTTCGATTGCGGTGAACCGCAATCCCTCCGCACGCGCCGCTTTGGTGTCCGAACCATTGTCAGCGCGGCTTGCCCGCGAACATAATAACGCAAATGTTATTGCCATGGGCGCGCGCCTGATTGGCATTGAAATGGCCAAGGCCTGCCTTGATGCCTTTTTAACAACGGAATTTGGCGGCGATCGCCACCAACGCCGCGTCGACAAACTATCCAACCCAAACACGACCAAGGAACCATCATGAGCAGTGCAGCCGTCAATGACATCCAAAATTCTGGATTTTTTACGCAAAGCCTGACGGAACGCGACCCCGAAATCGCGGGCTGGATAGCGAAGGAACTGGGCCGGCAGAACGACAAGATCGAATTGATCGCGTCGGAAAATATAACGTCGCGCGCCGTGCTCGAAGCCACAGGTTCGATCCTCACCAACAAATATGCCGAAGGCTATCCGGGCAAGCGTTATTATGGCGGCTGCGAATATGTCGATGAAATCGAGACCATCGCCATTGAGCGCGCGAAGCAATTGTTCGGCTGTGAATTTGCAAATGTGCAGCCCAACAGCGGCAGCCAGATGAATCAGGCGGTGTTCCTCGCGCTTCTGCAGCCCGGCGACACGTTCATGGGCCTAGATCTCAACGCAGGCGGGCATTTGACCCATGGATCGCCGGTAAACATGTCGGGCAAATGGTTCAATCCAATCGGATATGGTGTCCGCCGCGATGATCACCGGATCGACATGGACGAAGTCGCGCGCATCGCCAGAGAAAACAAACCAAAGCTGATCATCTGCGGCGGCACAGCTTATTCGCGGGGCTGGGACTGGGCGCGATTCCGGGAAATTGCGGATGAAGTTGGCGCTTACCTACTCGCCGATATGTCGCATATCTCCGGGCTGGTTGCAGGCGGCGCGCATAGCTCGCCTGTGCCGCACGCGCACGTCACAACCAGCACAACGCACAAGTCGTTACGCGGACCTCGCTCGGGCATCATATTGACCAATGACGAGGTGCTGGCCAAAAAATTCAACTCGGCAATTTTCCCGGGGCTGCAGGGTGGGCCATTGGTGCATGTGATCGCGGCAAAGGCTGTGTGCTTTGCCGATGCGATGAAGCCAGAATTCAAAAGCTACGCCGCCAATGTCGTCGAAAATGCGAAGGCACTTGCATCTTCATTGCAGGAACAAGGGCTTGATATCGTGTCCGGCGGCACCGACAACCACTCGATGCTGGTCGATCTGCGGCCCAAAGAAGCCAAGGGCAAGCATGCCGAACATGCGCTCGATCGCGCTTCGATTACGTGCAACAAAAACTCGATACCGTTCGATCCAGAAAAGCCGTTTGTCACGTCCGGTCTCCGCTTGGGCACGCCAGCTGGCACCACCCGTGGTTTCGGTCCGGCAGAATTCCGTCAGATCGGCAGGATGATCGCCGATGTCGTCGAAGGCCTGCGTCACAATGGCGAGGCTGGCGACGGCCAGATCGAAGCACGGATCAAGGACGAAGCCGAGGCACTTTGCACACGCTTCCCAATCTACCCATCTTGAATTATATAGGTGACTTACCCATCTAATACACAGAAGGGAAATAACCATGGGATTTTGTAACGAGTGCAACGCTGAATATAGCGAAGGGATGAAGTTCTGCCCGCAATGTGGCGCCAAAACGCCTGAGCAGCTTGCAGCCGAAAGCTTTCCCAACCAAGCCAAGCATTATGTCGGTGAAGCCGCTGATGAATTGTGGGGCGCGACCAAGGATGCGTTTCACACAGGCAAGCATTTGGCGGATCAGGATACCGTCAAGAAAGTTGCCGGCGGTGCCGCCATCGGCGCTGCAGCCGCTGTCATTGCGCCAATCGGACTGGCAACAGGCGCATTGATTGGCGCAGGTATTGTTGCCTACCGTCACGTAAACAAGAAAAAGAATCAGGAAAAATAATTGCGCTGCCCATTTTGCGGAAACGACGATAGCCAGGTCAAGGACAGCCGTCCCACCGAAGACAATAGCGCTATCCGCAGACGGCGGCAGTGCGAAGGTTGCGGCGGTCGGTTTACGACTTTTGAGCGCATTCAGTTGCGTGAGCTATCGGTGGTCAAGACCGACGGCAAGCGTGAGCCGTTTGAGCGCGAAAAGCTTGAACGCTCGCTTTCGGTCGCGTGTCGTAAGCGTCCCGTCGACCATGCCCAGATTGAAAAGCTGGCCTCTGCCATTCAGCGGCAGCTGGAAACCTTGGGTGAAAGCGAAATTGAGTCCAAGCGCATCGGCGAGTTTGTCATGGACGGATTAAAGGCGCTCGACAGCGTGGCCTATATTCGCTTTGCGTCTGTCTACAAAGACTTCAGCGAAGCGAAGGATTTTGAAGATTTCGCCGGGAGCGTGGTTGAAGCGGCGCAGAAATGAGTTCGGCGCCCGTTATCATCCTTGTTCGTCCGCAATTGGGCGAGAACATCGGCAAAGCCGCCCGCGCCATGCTGAATTTTGGGCTGACGGAAATGCGCCTTGTCGCCCCGCGTGATGGATGGCCAAACCCGAATGCAGGGCCTGCCGCCTCTGGCGCAGACATTGTGCTCGCCAATGCACAGGTTTTCCCGACACTTGCCGAAGCGACCGCGGACATCGCGCATGTCTATGCAACGACCGTACGCAAGCGTGGCGTCACCAAGCCGGTCATCACGCCTGAGGCAGCAGCCAAAGAGGTTGTCGGCAATAAAGGGCGTAGCGCAATCCTGTTCGGTGCGGAACGCTCCGGCCTTGAAAGCGATGAAGTCAACGTTGCGCGCGCCATCATTACGGTCCCCATCAATCCCGAGTTCGGATCGCTAAACCTCGCGCAGGCGGTCATTTTGTGCGCCTATGAATGGTCAAAAACCCAATCGCTTGCCAGCCCACCCAAAACGGATGTGGAGCCGCCAGCATCACAGTTTGAACTCGACGGCCTGATTGCGCAGCTCGATGCGATGCTGGAGCCATTAAATTACTTCACACCAATTGATCGTGCGCCCGTCACACGGCGCACCTTGCGCAACTTGCTCACAAAGCCTGCCTGGAACGCCTATGAAGTGCGAACTTTACGCGGGGTGCTGACAACATTGAACAGAATGCGACCAACCGAAAAATAGAGACTTGGTGACCGCAACCAGGCTGTTTACACCCATGCGCAACGAGGAGCATTCCATGATTAGCACTTTAGTTTTTAGTCTTTTGTTGGCCGCATCGGGTACATCAGAAGCAACGCCACGCGCCACAGATGCAGTCGCGCAGGAAGCACCAAAAGCAAAACCAAAGAAGATCTGCAGAACAACCGGCCTCACCGGCAGCCGCATCGCAAAGAAGCTATGCAAGACCCAAGAGCAATGGGATCAGGCAGAATCTGCGTCTGAGCTTAGTGTCAAAGGCAAGGCCGGCACTACTATGCCGCCACAAATGGACACCGGCATTTAACGCTTAAGCGCGATTGGCATCCCACTTTTCGAGTTCGTAGGCGATGGAGGCTTCAACCAAAAGCTCCCATAAGTCGCCCACGACCTCTGCGGGGATGCCAGCGTTGCGTGCGGCGTCTTTCACATTCGCCAGCACCTGTTGCTTGCGCGCTTCATCCCGAACCGCATTGCGTTCGGTTTTAATGCGCGCTGCGGCATCCATATAACCAAAGCGTTGCGCCAGCAGATTGACCAACTGCGCATCGACGGCGTCAACGCCTGCCCGCACGTCAACCATGTTGTTACAACTCTCGGCATTTTTTGGGCTATCAGTGCTGCTCATGGCAGCGCCTTTAAAGTTGAGCATGCCTAAAGTCGAGCCAGATGTTGACATATCGCCGATCTGCAGCCATAGGCGCCGCTTCGCAATCGACCCTGCATTCCGGTGAAGCAGGTGTCCGGCACATGCATAATGTGTCGCGCGGGACCGGAAACAACGTTGTTAGCAATTGGAGTCTTAAAATGACGAAGCGTACAAGCTCGAAGTATAAACTTGACCGCCGCATGGGTGAAAACATCTGGGGCCGTCCAAAATCACCTGTAAACAAGCGTGAATATGGCCCCGGCCAGCATGGTCAGCGCCGTAAAGGCAAGCTTTCCGATTATGGTATTCAGCTGCGCGCCAAGCAGAAGCTTAAGGGCTATTATGGCGACGTAACTGAAAAGCAGTTCAAGCGTGCGTATCAGGAAGCCAGCAACATGAAGGGCGATACCTCGCAGAACCTTATCGGTCTGCTCGAGCGTCGTTTGGACATGGTTGTATACCGCGCCAAGTTCGCCCCAACCATTTTCGCCGCACGCCAGATCGTTAGCCATGGCCACATTCGCATCAACGGCGTGAAGTGCAACATCGCAAGCCGTCAGGTTGCTGTCGGTGACGTCATCAGCCTCGGCAACAAGGCCAAGGAAATGGCTTTGGTTATCGAAGCACAAGGCCTCGCTGAGCGTGACATTCCAGAATATGTCTCTGTAGACGGCAACGACAAGGTTACTTTCGCGCGTATCCCAACGCTCGACGAAGTGCCCTACCCAGTTAAGATGGAACCAAATTTGGTCGTCGAATTCTATTCGCGTTAATCTTACAAACAATCTTACGAAAAAGGCGGTCCTTGTGGCCGCCTTTTTTGTTTGAGCCTGACCGGCGGGTCTGGCAGAAGGCGCGCAATAATCTTTCCCCTTAGGAGAATTTCATGCGCATGCTGTCTCTGGCCCTTGTATCTGTTCTGGCCCTCACGACCGCCTGTCAAAAGGATGCGTCTTTGGATGTCTCCATGGACGCCCTGCCGCAAGTCGAAGTCCCCGCACTTTCTGAAGCGACCATGAAGGACGTGACACGCGAATTGTCACTCGACAGCTATGAAGGCCGCGCACCGGGTTCGGTCGGCGAAGAGAAGACCGTCGCTTATTTGATAGCCAAATATAAAGCGGCAGGACTTGAGCCTGGCAATAACGGCAGCTGGACACAGGATGTGCCACTGATCGAAATCACCGCGAAAAATGTATCGGCGCTCACAATTGCCGACCGCAGCGGCCGCAGCGGCAAGGCGATGTCATTTGCCTATGGCAACGAATATGTCATCGGCAGTTACCGCGAGACACCCAAAACCGATATTAAGCAAAGCGAAATGGTCTTTGTCGGCCACGGCATTGTCGCCCCTGAAAAAGGCTGGAACGATTATGCTGGCGTTGACGTTAAGGGCAAAACCGTCGTCGTGATGGTCAACGACCCCGATTTCGAAAATGAAGGTCTTGATGGCCCGTTCGGTGGCAAGGCCATGACCTATTATGGACGCTGGACATATAAATTTGAAGAAGCCGCGCGTCAGGGCGCTGCTGCCGTTTTGATCATCCACGACACTGCCCCTGCGGCATATGGCTGGAATGTCGTCAACTCCAGTTGGACAGGCACGCAATTCCTGGCGCAGTCAAAGGATGGCGGAAAGAGCCAAACCCAAGCCAATGGCTGGATCCAGAAATCCGTAGCGAAGCAAATCTTTGCCGCCGCTGGTCAAAATCTCGACAAGCAAATGGCCGCAGCCAGGCAAAAAGGCTTTAAGGCGGTTCCGCTGAACCTCTCGGCGTCGATGAACTTCGAAAATGACATCGCGCGCAAGGCGAGCAAGAACGTCATTGGCGTCATGAAAGGCACCAAGCGCCCCGACGAATATGTTCTGTATACGGCGCATTGGGACCATCTCGGTCGGTGCACGGCCGCGCCCGATGGCGACGACATCTGTAACGGTGCAGTCGACAATGCCACAGGCACGGCGGCTTTGGTCGCATTGGCAGAAGGCTTTGCAAAAGCCGGCGCACCGGAGCGTTCGATCGTGTTCCTTGCGGTGACGGCTGAAGAAAGCGGCCTGCTTGGTTCGAAATTCTACGCCGAAAACCCCGTCTTTCCGCTGTCGCAAACCGTGGGCGGCGTGAACATGGACGCATTCTCAATGTCTGGCCCTGCGAAGAATTTGACCGTCATCGGCAAAGGCAAATCGCAGCTTGATCTCTATCTTGAGGCTGCGGCAAAGTCCGAAGGACGGACACCTGAAACGGAACCGACGCCAGAAAAGGGTTTCTACTACCGCTCTGACCATTTCAGCTTTGCCAAGCTGGGCGTACCGATGGTGTATTTCGAAGGCGGGGACGATCTTGTCACCGGCGGTAAGGTCGCTGCAATGGCCGCCGCGGAGGATTATGAAAAGAACCGGTACCACGCCCCCGGCGACGAATTTGACGAAAAATGGGATTGGTCGGGCGTCATGTCCGATTTGAAACTATATTATCGCATCGGGCGGATGTTGGCGATGACCGACGCATGGCCAAACTGGAATGAAGGCGACGAATTCCGCGCTGTCCGCGACAAGAGCCGCAACGGGAAATAAGCCAATGACGTTCCGTATGCCCGCCGAATGGGCGCCCCATGAGGCCGTCTGGATTGGCTTTCCCAGTTCTGCGGAATATTGGGGTGCGCCGCTCCAACGCGCGCAACAGCAGATGGCCGCCTTTGCCAATGCGGTACACGCATCGGGCCAAGGTGAACGGGTGCATGTGATTGCCGGCAACGCAGATGCCAAGTCCGTCGCCGAGGGGCTGGTTGACGCTGGCGTCCATGTCGAGCTGCGCCAAATTGGCGATGTTTGGTTGCGTGACACAGGCTGCATCATCGTGAAAGATGGGGATCGGCGGATTGCCCGTGATTTCGGTTTCAATGGTTGGGGAAACCGGTTCGACTATCCCGGCGATCAAACCATTGGCTATGAATTGGCGGCGGATTTCGGTTTTGAAATTGCACAGGCGGATTGGATATTTGAGGGCGGATCGATTGACGTTGACGGTGAAGGTCTTGCCGCGACAACCGTCGATTGCCTGTTAAACCCCAACCGCAACCCAACCCTCGATAAAGCCGCCATTGAAGACCGGCTGCGCACGGACTTGGGGATCGAACGATTGCTTTGGCTCGGCGACGGCCTCGCCAACGACCATACCGACGGGCATATTGATAATCTGGCGCGCTTTGTTGGCCCGAACCATATTTTGGTTCCCAGCAGTGCCGGAATCGACGATCCAAACGGCGCCGTCTTTGAAGATGCCCGCGCGCGCGCCGAAGCGTTCGGATGCAAAGTAACGCTGATGCCGTCGGTTGGCCGTTTTGAACAAGACGGGGAAATCGTGCCGGCAAGCTATATGAATTTCTACATCGGCAACCGCGCTGTTGTCGTGCCCATTTATGGCGGCGCGAACGATGATGCCGCGATTGAAGTCTTGGCAAATGTCTACCCCGAACGCGACGTTATCGGTGTCATGGCAGATGCGGTATTGACCGGCGGCGGAAGCTTTCATTGTTCAAGCCAACACGTGCCCGTTTGATGATATTGGATATCGACGCGAAACATTGCATAATCCCAAAACAACCAACCAAGAGGACACCCCCAATGAAAAAGACTTTTCTGATTGCCCTCGCCGCCACTGCGCTTGCAGCACCCGCTTATGCTGACCATCACAGCATGAGCAAAGCCGAGCATGACAAAATGCATAAGGAACATAGCGAACGGCTTGCAAAAATCCTCGCCGACCCGTCGCGCGGTGCCGATGCCAAGCGCGATCAATATCGCCACCCTGCCGAAACGTTTGAATTTTTCCGTTTGCACCCTGACCATGTCATTGGCGAATATGCGCCGGGTGGTGAATGGGTTTCGCGTATCCTTGGCCGTTATGTGAACGAAAAAGGCAAATATACCGGCCTGTATTTCGGCACAAAAAGCTTTTTCAGCGATCAACAGAAAGCCGGCATCGCTGCGGGCGTTGCAAAGTTCCCTGCTGATGTCGCGGCCGTATCCGGACGTCCGGCGACAGATTTCAACGCGTTTTCGCTCAGCGAAATTCCCGACGGCGCAAAGGGGTCGTTTGACCGCATCCTTGTGATGCGCATGATGCACAATATGATGAACTGGAACATCGCGGACGCCGAAATCAAGGCAATGCGCGACCTGTTGAAGGATGATGGCTTGCTCGGCATCGAACAACATCGCGCCAAGGCAGACGCGCCGTTCAGCTATACCGACGGTACCAAGGGCTATATGCGTGAGGCCGATATCATCAAGTTCATGGAAGTGAACGGATTCGAGCTGGTCGCCAAAAGCGAAATCAACGCCAATCCAAAGGACAGCGCAAATTGGCCGGATGGCGTCTGGACTCTTCCGCCAGCGTTGCGTTTGAAAGATGTCGACCGCGCAAAGTACGAAGCCATCGGTGAATCCGACCGCATGACCTTATTGTTCAAAAAGCGACCCTGATTGTTGGATGAGTGCTGCCCAGCCGGCCCATGCCCCTCGTAGTGCCGTGGATTTTGCGGTTGGGGCATCGCCTGTTGGGCACGCTGGTTGCCGGCATAGCGACGACAATATTATTGTATCTGATCACAATCGTGATTGCAGCGCGTTTCGGCGTCCGGCTATAGACGCGGCATGACCCGAAATATCACCGTTGCCGCGTTGCAACTGCCCCTGTCGGCAAGCGAAGCCGAAAATATCGATGCTGTATGCGACCTCCTGTCACAGGCCGCAGAGCAAGGCGCGCAAATCATCCTGCCGCCTGAACTGTTTTCAGGCCCCTATTTCTGTAAAACGCAGGAAGAAGAACATTTCGCACGCGCGCGGCCAACGCGTGAGCACCCATCCGTTATCGCCATGGCGAAACTTGCCAAACAACTTGGCGTTGCCATTCCCACAAGCTTTTTCGAACGTGATGGCGCGCATTTCTATAACAGTGTCGCGATGATTGGTCCCGATGGCGAGATTATCGGCATCTATCGCAAGAGCCATATTCCCGACGGCCCCGGCTATCAGGAGAAATATTATTTCCGCCCTGGAAACACCGGGTTCAAAGTTTGGGAAGTCTTTGGCACGCAAATCGGCGTCGGTATCTGTTGGGACCAATGGTACCCCGAATGCGCACGGGCCATGGCGTTGATGGGCGCTGAGCTGCTGTTCTATCCCACCGCCATTGGCGCAGAGCCACAGGATGCGACGTTGGATACACGGCACATGTGGCGCCGGGCCATGGTCGGCCACGCCGTATCAAACTGCATGCCCGTCATCGCCGCAAACCGCATCGGCGCGGAAAACGACCATGGCGGTCTGGCGCAAAAATTTTATGGCACCAGCTTCATCGCCAACGAATGGGGCGATGTCGTGTGCGATTTGGATGATGCTGAAACCGGCATATTGGTCGCAACATTCGACCTGGACCAAGCCCGCGCCCACCGCGCAAGCATGGGCTTCTTCCGCGACCGGCGCCCGCAATTATACAGCCGGCTTGTAGAGGATATCTAAGCTGTCACATCTCTACCTCATCGGCATTGGCTCTAATCAGCCACATGCAATCATTGGCGCGCCAAGCAAGATCATCGTGCAAGCGGTCGCCGCGTTGGAGATGGACGATATCGACGTCTTCGCGCATTCGGCGACGATCCAATCCAGCCCCATGGGACCCTCCTCACGGCAGTTTGCAAATGCCGCGGCGCTTGTGTCCACCGATCTTGAACCCCCTGCCCTGCTGGCGCGCCTGCAAGAGATTGAGCATCACTTCGGTCGCGTCCGGCGCGGCCAAAACTGGCGCGCGCGGGTGCTCGACCTGGATATCCTGTTGTGGTCCGGCGGCGTGTGGGCGGACAGCCATCCGGCCTTGGCCATTCCCCATCCCGGACTATGTTCGCGGGGTTTTGTCCTGACCCCTGCGGCCATGATTGCCCCCGATTGGCGTGAGCCGCTGACGGGCCTGACCATAAGGCAGCTACAATCGCGATTTAACCGACCAAAGGCGCTTGACCGCACAAGTTCCCGCCATTAGGGGGAGCGCTCTCGCACGGACCAATTCGCGGTCTGGTTGGGGGCCCTTAGCTCAGTCGGTAGAGCAACTGACTTTTAATCAGTAGGTCGCTGGTTCGAACCCAGCAGGGCTCACCATATATTTCAATGGTTTATCTAGATATTCTGGGTTCGTTGTTGTCGATACGGTGGCGCTAGGCATCACATAGATTGCACCGCAACCAGGAATTCTCCCAAACGGTGCGATCAGTTAGATGTTGAGATGGGTGTCTGTTAAGAAGCGGGCACCATTATCGCGAACATTTCAGCTCGTAATCCGCCTTTGCCCTCAAGTCATCCGGTACCAGTTCGACGTCACGATGCCAAACTAAGGCAGTCTCTCGAACGTCAGCCCCGCATGCGCCTCAAGCCGTTTGATTAGCTTATCCCCCAAAATCGTTGCTGGCGTCCAGAAGCCGCCGGGAACATCGTCAGGCACGTCTTTGGCAAGGCAGGCGGCAGCCTGAGACAGCATTTTTGCCGTTGATCCATAGCCTGGATCTCTGTCTCCCGTGACGCGGCAACGGATGGTTTCTCCCTTGGCCGTTGATCCGAGGAAAACAATATCAAAATTCCCCTCAAGCTGCGCCTTTTCGCTTGGCCCCTCACCCGGCTTTGGCAAGACAAAAGTTTCCAGCAGCCAGCGGATTGGGGGCACGGCCAGACCGATCATAAGGGCATTGGCACCCCAATGCGCGGCGCGCGCCTTTTGCTTGCCGGAACCGCCCTGCCCCGTCACCACGGCTTCCTCATATTTGAATTCAGTACCATAGCTGTTGTTGCTGAGGGCGTTTGACCGATGCACAACCCGTGTGTTGATACCCGCCATTATAAACGGCGCAATCCAACCACCATAGACATTGTCATATGCGATCTGCACATCCGGCTGCGCGATAGTGAACCCATGGCTTTGTGGGCAAAGGCTATAAGGGTCTTTAAGTTCGCGTCGCAAATCGGCGTCGCTGACCGCTTCTTTGACCATGTTAATCATGCTTGCGATGGTGCCGCCGGACGCGCCGCCCTTCATGCTGACAACCCGCATGTTTATCCGGTCACAACTATGCCCGAATTGTGCCAATGCGCTGCGTTGCAGGAAATGGACGCCCAGATCGGACGGGATGCTGTCAAAGCCACAACAATGCACAATCCGCGCACCGCTTTTGATGGCGTCAGCTTCATGCCGCAATTGCATTTTGCGGATCCACTGCGGCTCGCCTGTCAAATCGCAATAATGGGTCCCCGTGGTGGCGCAGACCTGAACGAGCACGTCACCATACAGCGCATAGGGGCCGACCGTCGACATGACGACAGTGGTTTGCGCGCACATTTGCTTCAGCGCATCTTCATCCGCAGCGTCAGCAACGATAATCTCTATGTCCGGCAGTCCAATGTTATCGCGGACCTGCTTAAGCTTGCTGAGCGAACGCCCTGCGATGGCCCATTTAACCGATCCATCGGCGAACTGCTCTTGCATGTAGCGTACGATGATCTGGCCCACAAAGCTTGTGGCGCCATATACGATGATATCAAATTTCTTTTCGGCCATTTTTATTCCCCCCGCGCAAAGCAATTTTGAACAATTGCCCATCATCGATAATGCTAGATGCCCGCTTCGCACATTGGCGCAGGATTGGGCGCTCTGTCAAACATCTCGGCCCCGCCTATGCGCGTCTATCGACCGGAAAAGGCAAACGGAGCGGCCGTTGCCGTTGGTTTTTGTTGCGCACAATCGGAACATCACAATCTGCGCATAGGAAAAGCTCTTATGACTTGCTAAGCATATCTTGAAACTGAGATAATTGACGGGGCAAGAATGTCTTGTTTGCGGGCGGCGTCCAGTTCTGACAGTAGCGTCTGCAGGAAGTGACCAGACTATGACGAAAACGCTGACCCATCTTGAGCGCCTTGAGGCTGAGGCGATCCACATCATGCGCGAGGTTGTGGCCGAAGCGGAAAAGCCCGTCATGCTGTATAGTGTCGGAAAAGACAGCGCCGTTATGCTGCATCTGGCGCGCAAGGCGTTCTACCCCTCGCCGCCGCCATTCCCGTTGCTGCATGTCGACACGACGTGGAAGTTCAAGGAAATGTATGCGCTGCGGGAAAAAGCTGCGCGCGATGCGGGTATGGAGTTAATCGTTCACCAAAATCCCGAGGCGATTGCACGCGGGATCAATCCGTTCGACCATGGATCGCTGCATACCGATATGTGGAAGACAGAGGGCCTGAAGCAAGCGCTCGACAAACATGGATTTGATGTCGCATTCGGTGGTGCGCGCCGCGATGAAGAGAAAAGCCGTGCCAAGGAGCGCATCTTTTCATTCCGGACAGCGACGCATGGTTGGGACCCCAAGAACCAGCGCCCAGAGCTTTGGAACCTGTACAATGCACGCAAGGCGAAGTCCGAAAGCATCCGGGTATTTCCCATCTCAAACTGGACGGAGCTGGACATCTGGCAATATATCCATCTCGAAAATATTGAGATTGTGCCGCTCTATTTCAGCGCGCCGCGTCCAACGGTAACACGCGATGGCATGCTGCTTATGATTGATGACGAACGTTTTCCATTACAGGATGGCGAAGTGCCGGTGAAACGGTCCATCCGGTTCCGAACGCTGGGCTGCTACCCGCTGACTGGCGCGGTCGAAAGCACGGCATCCACATTACCCGAAGTCATTCAAGAAATGCTGCTGACCACCACCTCCGAGCGCCAAGGGCGGGCCATTGACCATGATCAGGCCGCCAGCATGGAAAAGAAGAAGCAGGAAGGATATTTCTAATGACTGCTTCCCCAGACAACGCGGTTATTTATAAAACCGCTGATCTGATTGCGTCGGATATCGATGCCTATTTGGATGTGCATCAGCACAAATCGCTGCTGCGCTTTATCACATGCGGTTCGGTTGATGATGGCAAGTCCACACTTATCGGCAGGCTGCTGTACGATTCAAAAATGATCTTTGAAGATCAGCTGGCGACGCTGGAGTCCGATTCCAAGCGCATGGGCACCCAAGGTCAGGACATTGACTTTGCGCTGCTGGTGGATGGGCTGGCCGCCGAACGCGAACAGGGCATCACGATTGACGTCGCCTATCGCTTCTTCGCCACGGAGAAACGCAAATTCATCGTCGCCGATTGCCCGGGGCATGAACAATATACCCGCAATATGGTCACTGGAGCGTCGACGGCGGACCTCGCGGTTATCTTGATTGATGCGCGCAAGGGCGTCCTCGTGCAGACGCGCCGGCATAGCTATCTTGCGAAGCTGCTGGGTATTCGGAACATCGTGCTCGCGGTGAACAAGATGGACCTGATCGACTATGATCAGGCAAAATATGACGCCATCGTTGCCGATTATACCGAATTTGCGGCCAGTATCGGCATCAGCGATTTCACGCCGATGCCCATTTCGGGCTTCAAGGGCGACAACATTACCGACACATCGGCAAACACCCCTTGGTATACGGGCCTGCCGCTAATGGCGCATCTGGAAACCGTTGCGCTCGATAATGACGCAGACCAGAGCAAGCCGCTGCGTATGGCCGTCCAATGGGTCAATCGGCCAAATCTCGATTTCCGCGGCTTTTCCGGCCAAATTGCGACGGGGACCGTCCACCCGGGCGACGCCATTCGTGTTTTGCCATCGGGCAAGACGACAACGATCAAGAAAATCGTAACACTTGATGGCGAGCTTCAGGAAGCCGTTGCCGGCCAATCGGTCACCCTGTGTTTTGACGACGAAATCGACTGTTCGCGCGGTGATGTTATCGCGGCTGCTGACAATCCGCCAGAAGTCGCCGACCAGTTCGAAAGCACCATTGTGTGGATGGCGGATGACGCGCTTGTCCCTGGCCGTTCTTATTGGTTGAAGCTTGGCACGCAAATGGTTTCCGCGACTGTTCAAGCGCCCAAATATACCGTCAATGTGAACAGCATGGAGCATATGGCGGCCAAAACGCTGGAGCTTAACGCGATTGGTGTTGCGGAGATTTCGACAGACAAGCCCATTGTGTTTGCGCCTTATGCGGACAACCATGCACTCGGTGGTTTCATCCTGATCGACAAGATCAGCAACGCAACCGTTGCTGCCGGAATGCTGCACTTTTCGCTGCGCCGTGCACAAAATGTCCATTGGCAGGCCACCGACATCGGCCGCAATGCGCACGCCATGTTGAAGAACCAAAAGCCAAAGATTTTGTGGTTCACTGGCCTGTCGGGTTCTGGAAAATCCACCATCGCGAACGAGGTGGAAAAGGCGCTTCACCTAATGAACCGGCACACCTTCCTGCTTGACGGTGACAATGTGCGGCACGGGTTGAACAAGGATTTGGGCTTCACGGAAACCGACCGGATCGAGAATATCCGCCGCGTCGGCGAAGTCGCCAAATTGATGGCGGATGCGGGGCTGATTGTCCTGACCGCGTTCATTTCACCATTCCGCGCCGAACGCGACATGGTGCGGGCGATGTTACCCGAGGGCGAATTTGTCGAAATCTTCGTTGATACGCCGCTGGAGATCGCCGAAGCGCGCGATGTGAAGGGCTTGTATAAAAAGGCGCGCGCTGGCCAACTTAAAAACTTCACTGGCATCGACAGCCCCTATGAACCGCCCGAACATCCCGACATTCGCGTGAACACCGTCGAAATGAGCCCAGCGGAAGCCGCAGAGTATATCGTGCGCCAGTTGATGCCGCTCAAATGAATATCATCGCTGACGATACGGAGCTTGCCGCATATTTGGCAAAGGCCGCAGGCGCGCTGGTTCTCGAAATGCGTGTGACCAGTGGGCTGGTCGCAAAGGAACTGGGAAATGCGGGCGATCGAACCGCCAACCAATTCCTGATCCGCACGCTTGCGGAACAACGCCCTGATGACGGTCTTTTGTCGGAAGAAAGCAAAGACACCGACGCCCGTCTTTCAAAATCGCGCGTGTGGATTATCGACCCGGTCGATGGAACCCGCGAATATAGCGAAGGCCGGTCCGATTGGGCGGTCCATGTCGCGCTGGCAGTCGACGGTGCGCCCGTCATTGGCGCCGTTGCGCTTCCCGCCTTGGATTTGGTTCTGCGCACGGATCAGCCAGCGATCATCCCTCCTGCCCCCGAAAAACTCCGCATGGTGGTCAGCCGTACGCGCCCCGCACCGGAGGCTGTGGCCGTTGCCGAAGCATTGGGCGCTGAACTCATTCCCATGGGGTCTGCGGGGGCCAAAGCGATGGCCGTGGTCCGCGGCGAGGCCGATATCTATCTGCACACCGGCGGGCAATATGAATGGGACAGCTGCGCACCCGTTGCGGTCGCGGCGGCATATGGCTTGCACGTCAGCCGTGTCGACGGCAGTCCGTTGGTCTATAACCAGCGTGATGTGTACATGCCCGACCTGCTCATTTGCCGCAAAGAACATGCTGCGCATGTGTTGGCTCTGGTGCAGTTATCAGCAGAAAAGAACTGACCCGGCGCGCTGACGTCTTTATTGCCGTTCGGGACCTTTAAAACAAACCTGGTACTTCGCGTTGGGCGGCGCGCGCATCAACTGGTACCGGAAGGACCCGGCGTTCGGTGCGCGTGGAGGTGCTTTGCGCGCTTTGGGCAACGACTACAGGCGTGCAACTGCGGCCAGCCACAAAGTCCAACGCTGTGCGCAATGATGCCTCGAGCGGATCGCCCAAGGGCCGGCTAATATCGTCCGCTGCCGCGCATGTGGCGCGCATCGTGCCCGCCAGTCCGGAATAATAGTCGCCCTGTGCGGCTGCATTTTCCTTGGCAAAGGCAACAACGCGAATTCGGTCATCACACGCGGACTGGTCCAGTGCGATTTGTCCGACGGGCTTACCATAGCTATTGCTGCCAATCAGTGCGGCATTCACACCCAAATAGGGCACGAAACTGTTCATCACCAACTCGCTGGCGGACGCTGTGGCACCGGTTGCGATAAAGGCAATTTTAATGGGCGAAACCGACTGCGTAGTTGGCGTAAAACGACGGGTTTCGTTGTTGGATGATTTGGATGGACGAAAACGCGTGACCGTAAAGATATCGCTGGAAAAGCGGTTGCCAGCCATCAGGTCGCCCATCAGTTCGGCGGTCGAAACAAGCCCGCCGCCATTGTACCGGAAATCGATAACAAAATGCGTGATACCCTGAGCCCGGAAATCGGCAAATGCGGTTCGCAACTGGTTGTCTGCGGTTGAAATAAAGGTGCGCATGTTGATGTAACCAACACGCTGACCACCATTGTCGATCACTCTCACGCCATAACGCGGCGACAATGGCGCGATATTATAGTCGGCCTTTGCCACCGTCACATTCCGCGTGCCACCCGCGTCGGTAATGCGCAATATCCGGCTTGTGCCAACCGTGCTCGGTCCAAGCGCGCTCGTTATGCCACTTGTTCCCTGCGCGGTGATGATATCAGCGACGGGCGTTAGATTTGCGGCGTCGGTTCCAATCGCCAGAACTTCGGTTCCGCGATCAATGCCCGCAGCAAGCGCTGGTGCACCCTCAAACGCCTCAATCACGAAAAGCCGGTTGCCTTGATACGCGAGACGCACGCCCAGACCCGCCGTCGAACCCGATGCGTAATAGGCGTTTTCTTCCTGAATAGACGTCACATAGGTAAAGTACCGATCACGCCCCTGTGCGCGCGCATTTGCGGTGAGCGCATCAATATAGGATTGCACGGATGTATAAGGCGCCGTTGCCAATGACCCCGGAAGGGTTTCAGGAAACAAATACCATTCATTCAAAACCGAAAAGGCAAAATCTTGTCGGCTGCTCAGGCTGCACGTCGAAGATGTCGGTGGTGAAGTAGGGGCCGTCGGCGGAACTATGACGGTTCCACCGCCGGAACTGCTACCGCCACCGCCGCAAGCCGTTAGGCCCGCAGCCAAAATGACAATGACGTTCTTCAACGCGCCGTTCTTCATGCCACTCTATCTCTCTCTAAGACCAATTTATGCCGTGATAGGTGCACCGGAAGGCGGCCACCGACAAGTAAGATTTCGCATCATGACGCAACTTCATGTAAAATTTCTTTAACGTCATTCTTGGTCGGCGATTTCAGCCGTCCAAAAGCTTTCGTCCATTGCGGCAAGCCTTTCGGATACATATGTGTAACACATCGCGTATATAATGCACGGCGACCCCGCATGTCGAATTATCGGAAAAAACGATTAGTCATTGCAAAAACGGTTGCTGGACTAAATGATAGAATTCGTGTTGGGGAGCGTCAGAATTTCAAAAACCACCATCGAAAGGATTTCACATGGGTATCATCGGTTCAAGCATTAAGCCGTTCACAACGCAGTCGTACAAGGCCGGAAAGTTCGTTGAAGTTTCCGACGCAGACGTAAAGGGCAAGTGGGGCGTATTCTTCTTCTACCCTGCCGACTGGACATTTGTATGCCCAACCGAACTGGAAGACCTTGCTGACCAATATGCGGACCTGCAAGCCATGGGCGTTGAAGTATTCGCAGTGTCGACCGACACGCACTTCAGCCACAAGTCATGGCATGACAGCTCGCCAGCGATCAGCAAGATCAACTACCACATGCTTGGCGACCAGAACCACGTCATCAGCAACAACTTTGGCGTATTGCGCGAAGGCCAAGGCCTTGCCGACCGTGCGACCTTCGTAGTCGATCCAGACGGCGTCATCCAAGTTATGGAAATCACCTGTGAAGGCGTTGGCCGTAATGCGGTTGAACTGGTCCGCAAGATCAAGGCTGCGATCTACGTACGCGAGCATCCCGGTCAGGTTTGCCCTGCGAAGTGGGAAGAAGGCGGCGAAACGCTTGCACCTTCGATCGACCTCGTCGGCAAGATCTAATATATATATTCGGGTGCCGCGTGCTTTAGCGCGGCACCCACCCCCAATAGCCGACCAATTTAGCCGCCATCCGTCGCGGCGTGACCGTGCTTGTTTGAAAGAGGCCCAAGATGCTTGATGCTGCTACCACTGCCCAGTTGAAAACATATTTGGCAAACCTGCGCACCCCTGTTGAGCTCGTCGCTACACTCGATGACAGCCCCAAGTCTGCGGAAATGCGCACACTGGTTGAAGCGGTCGCCGAACAGTCGCACCTGCTGACCGCGCGTTTTGATGGTCATGCGGATCGCGTGCCTTCGTTCGCCATCCGCCGCGCCGATGGCACTGCTGAAACGCATTTTGCGGGCCTGCCCTTAGGGCATGAATTCACATCTTTGGTTCTCGCGCTGCTACACATGGGCGGACACCCGCCCAAGGAAGAGGCCGAGTTGCTCGATTCGGTGAAGGCGCTTGAAGGCGACTTCCGTTTCGAAACCTTCTTTTCGCTGTCGTGCCAGAATTGCCCTGACGTTATTCAGGCTATCAACATCATGGCCGCGCTCAATCCAAGCGTCAGCAATGTCGCAATTGATGGCGCGATGTTCCGCGAAGAAGTTGAGACCCGCAAGGTCATGGCCGTCCCTGCTATTTACCTGAATGGTGAACCCTTTGGCCAAGGCCGGATGGACCTCGCGCAGATTATGGCCAAGTTGGATACTGGCACCGTTGCCAGCGCTGCGGAAAAGATCGCAGCCAAGGAGCCGTTTGAAGTTTTGGTCGTCGGCGGTGGTCCAGCCGGCGCAGCGGCCGCGATTTATGCGGCGCGCAAAGGTATTCGCACCGGCGTTGTCGCCGAACGATTTGGCGGTCAGGTGCTCGATACCATGGGCATTGAGAATTTCATTTCGATCCAGCACACCGAAGGGCCAAAACTGGCGGCGCAATTGGAACAGCATGTCCGCGAATATGACGTCGACATCATGAACCTTCAGGCCGCGACCGAGCTTATCCCCGCTGCCGAAGGCGGCCTGCATGAAGTGAAGCTGGCGAGCGGCGCAACGTTAAAGGCGCGGACGATCATATTGTCGACAGGTGCCCGTTGGCGGCAAATGGGCGTTCCCGGCGAAGAAGAATATCGCAACAAGGGCGTGGCATATTGCCCGCATTGCGATGGTCCATTATACAAGGGTAAGCGCACCGCCGTCATCGGCGGTGGCAACTCCGGCGTTGAAGCGGCCATCGACCTTGCAGGCATTGTTTCCCACGTCACGCTCGTCGAGTTTGACTCGCAATTGCGCGCGGATGCGGTGCTGCAAAACAAACTGCGCAGCCTGCCCAATGTCGACATCATCACGTCGGCATTGAGCACGGAAGTGTTGGGCGACGGCGAAAAGGTTGAGGCTTTGGTCTACACCGACCGCCTGACCGGAGATTCACATCGCATCGACCTTGAAGGTATCTTCGTGCAAATCGGGCTGGTTCCGAACACCGAGTGGTTGAAAGGACCGCTTCAGCTTTCGCCGCGTGGCGAAATCGAAGTCGATGCGCATAACGCGACGAACATCCCGGGCGTTTTCGCTGCTGGCGACGTTACGACTGTCCCGTACAAGCAAATTATCGTCGCAATGGGCGAAGGCACAAAAGCAGGCCTGTCTGCGTTCGATCACATCATCCGGCATTGATGTGCATGCCGCTGCGGATCGGGAACATGCGTTCTCGGTTCGCGGCGTCAGGATAATGTTTCGCCTTTAGAAATGCTTTCGTCGAAATCTGCTGTTAATATGGGTTAAGTTCAGCCATCACGCGAACTTCGATATCCATCTCCCCTCACCGGTGAAAAAATGCGCAAGCCACTCATTCTGTCGTTGATGCTATGTGTCGCTGCCTGTGGCGGCGGTGAAGAAAAACGCGACCGCCCTGCGCCGTTGGTCACACTGAGTGCCGCAACGCAGCATGTATTTTCGGACCGCTACGTTGCCGTGGGCACCGCAAACGCAAATGAGCAGGTTTCGGTTCGCGCGCCAGTGACCGAACGCATCACGCAGCTTGGTTTTTCCGACGGCGACTATGTGCGGCAGGGCCAGATGCTCGCCGTTCTGGCGCAAGGGCAGGAAACGGCTTCACTCGCCAGCGCGCAAGCGCGCGCGCGCCAAGCAGATCAGCAACTGGCGCGGATTAGTGAGCTTCATCGACGCGGCTTTGCAACCAACGCCAATCTTGAGGCGCAGACCGCATCAGCCGCATCGGCAAGAGCCGCAGCCAATGAAGCGCGCGCAACGATTGGCGACCGCGTTGTGCGGGCCCCCTTTTCCGGGCAAGTATCGCTGCGGCGCATATCGGTTGGCGCAGTTGTAAGCGCAGGCGACGAAATTGCCGCTATTAGCGACCTGAGTTCCATCAAACTGGACTTCACGATACCCGAAACGATGTTGGCAAACGTCCGCGTTGGCCAAGATATCAGTGCGAAGGCTGCGGCTTTTCCTGATTATGTCGCTTCAGGAAAAATCATTGCGATCGATCCCGTAGTGAACCCGCAGACGCGTACCGCCACGCTGCGGGCGATATTGCCGAACCGCAACGGACAGTTAAAACCGGGAATGTTGCTGTCAGTCACGATCACATCGAAAACGCGCACCGCCCCTGCGATCCCCGAACTCTCGCTCGTCCGTGAAGGTGATGCGAGCTTTGTCTACACGCTGGATGCTGATCAAAAGGCGAAGCGTATTGCAGTGAAGACCGGCACACGCGACGGCAATCTGGTCGAAATCATCGACGGACTGCAAGTCGGCGACCAAATCGTAACCGAAGGCGTCGTGAAGCTGTCGGATGGTGCCAAAGTGCGCACTGGAAAAGCCAAATCTGGCGAAGCCACCGCAAAAAGCAAATGATGCAAGGTTGAGATGACACTTTCCGACATCTCCGTCCGCAGACCCGTATTCGCAGCCGTAATTGCGATCTTGATGGTGCTTGTCGGCATTGTCGGTTTTTTAAACTTACCCGTTCGCGAATATCCCGACACTGAACCCCCGATTGTGTCGGTGGGTACAGCCTATACCGGCGCTGCGGCCAGTGTCGTCGAAACACGGGTGACGCAGGTGTTGGAAAATGCACTTGCCGGCATTGAGGGCATTCAAACGATCACATCCCGGTCGCGCGACGGGCAGTCCGATATCACCATCGAATTCGCGCCGGGCCGAACCGTCGACAGCGCTGCGAACGATGTCCGCGACCGTGTCGGCGGGGTGGCGGATGATTTGCCCGAAGAAGTGCTCGCGCCTGAAGTGCGCAAGGTCGATGCCGATGCATCGCCCATATTGTTTCTGGTGGTGTCGAAACCGGGTTGGTCCCGGCTTGAACTCAGCGACTATGTCGACCGCAATCTGATAGACCGGTTCTCCGCCATCGATGGTGTCGCGCGCGTGTTTGTGGGCGGCGAAGCGCGGCCATCGATGCGTGTTTGGCTGCAGCCAGACCGGCTTGCCGCATTGGGCCTTACGCCGCTTGATGTGGAAAATGCCCTGCGTAGCCAGAATGTCGAACTGCCCGCCGGTCGCTTGGAGTCCACCGATCAAAACGTAACCCTGCGCGTCAGCCGACCATTTGGGAATGAAGCCGAGTTCCAGCAGTTGATAGTCGCACGCGGTGCTGACGGTTCGCTAGTTCGTCTGGCGGATGTAGCGCGCGTCGAAACCGGTCCGGAAAATCCCTATGCCGCATTCCGGTTAAACGGTGAATCCGCGCTTGGCATGGGGATTGCCCGCCAGTCGGGCGCGAACACCTTGGCCGTCGCCGAAAGCGCAAAGGCGCTCGCCGAACAAATCAAAGCGGATTTACCGCAGGGCATGACCATTACCGTTGGGTCGGATGACTCATTGTTCATCAGCAAGGCCATAAGCGGCGTGTGGACCACCTTGGCAGAAGCCGCGGCACTGGTTGTCTTGGTCATCTTCCTGTTTTTGGGCAGCTGGCGCGCAACGCTTATTCCAGCAATCACCGTGCCCATCTGCTTGCTCGCGACCTTTGCTGTGCTGTGGCTGTTCGGATTTTCCATCAACCTGTTGACGCTGCTGGCGCTCGTGCTTGCGATTGGGCTGGTGGTCGATGACGCCATCGTGGTGTTGGAAAATGTCTACCACCGGATCGAACAAGGCGAGCCCCCCCTTGTCGCAGCGGTTACCGGCACGCGGCAGGTCGCTTTTGCAGTTGTATCGACCACCATCGTGGTCTGCGCGGTGTTTGTGCCCGTCATGTTTCTGGCAGGCCAGACCGGTTTGTTATTCCGGGAGCTTGCGGGCGCCATGATTGCCGCCATCGCCTTTTCGGGCTTTGTCGCGCTCAGCCTTGCACCAATGCTATGTTCAAAACTGCTCAAGCAGGAAAAGCGCGGACGTGTTGCATCATGGGTAGATGATAAATTCCAACGCGTGGAGACGCGCTATGCGCATATGCTGTCCCGCGCGATTGCCAAGCCCTTGGCGGCGATGCTTGGCGTCATGGGCTTTTTGGTTGTTGCAGGCCTTTTGTTCACGACGCTTCAGTCCGAACTCGCACCGGCCGAGGATGTGGGCGTCATAAGCGTCAACATTGCAGCGCCAGAGGGCTCTGGCTACAACGCAATGGACAAATATATGTTGGATGCGTCCAAACCGGTTTTGGGGCTGCTCGAAAAGGGCACGGTTCGGTCCATCATTCAACGCACGCCCGGCGGCTTTTCCGCAAGTGATGACTTTAACTCGGGCACCTTCCTTATCTTCCTGAAACCATGGGAAGAACGCACCGAGAAGACCGAAGATGTCGTCGCACAGGTCAACAAAATCCTTGCCGATCTGCCCGCTGTGCGCGGTAATGGCGCGGCGCGGTCGTCTATCGGACGGGGGCGCGGTCAGCCGCTGAACTTTGTCATCGCAGGGTCCACTTATGAATCCCTTAGCGTTGCGCGTGACCGGATATTGACTGCGGCGCGCGAAAATCCGGGCATTGTGAACCTCGATTCCGACTATAAGGAAACCAAGCCGCAAATGGAGATTCTGGTCGACACGGCACGCGCTGGCGACCTTGGCGTATCCGTTGCCGACGTCAGCCAAGCGCTGCAGTCGCTCTTGGGGTCACGCCGCGTCTCGACTTATGTGGATCGCGGTGAAGAGTATCGCGTGATTGTTCAGGCCGATGCCCAAAACCGGGCAACGGCGGAGAATTTGGCCGCTATCCAGCTGCGGAGCCGCGATGGATCATTGGTATCTTTGGCCAACCTGATCACATATAAAGAAACAGCCGGTGCGCGCGACCTTGGCCGTTATAACAAGCTGCGCGCCATTACGCTGTCTGGCGGATTAGCGCCCGGCTATTCAATGGGGGAAGCGCTCGCGTTTTTGGAAGAGCAAGCCGCCGCATCGCCAGAAGTACTGGCCGTCGGCTATCGCGGTGAAAGCCAAGCGTTCAAGGAAACGGGCGGATCCATCATCCTCGTGTTTTTCCTCACGATTCTGTTGGTCTATCTCGTTCTGGCGGCGCAGTTCGAAAGCTTCGTGCACCCTGCGACGATTATCACCACCGTCCCATTGGCCGTCGGCGGTGGCATCATTGGACTTGCGCTGACCGGGATGACGCTCAACCTCTACAGCCAGATTGGTATCGTCATGCTCGTGGGGCTTGCGGCAAAGAACGGCATTTTGATCGTCGAATTTGCCAACCAGCTGCGCGATGAAGGTTTGGAAATTCTGGAATCGATACAGCAAGCCGCAGCGCGCCGTTTGCGGCCAATTCTGATGACGTCGATCGCGACGGTGTTCGGCGCAATCCCGCTCGCTATTGCCAGTGGCGCTGGCGGCGCAGCACGGGCCTCTATCGGGGTGGTCATTGTCTTCGGCGTAACGCTCGCCACGCTGATTACGCTGGTCCTCATCCCGCTGATTTATGCGCGGCTTGCGAAATATACGGGATCGCCAGAAGCCGTCACGCGCCGTTTGCAGCAGGAACTGGCTGCGCAGGAAAAAGGCGCAGCCTGACGGTTACCGCAGGGGGCTCCCAATGGGCCCATCCTTTGGCGCTGTGACTTCGTCACTTCTTAACATGTTCGGATTAGATGGCCCCCTGCACAGGCGCATCGACTGCAGGAACCCGGCATGCATAAGAATATGGTTATCTTTGGCACGCGGCCAGAAGCCATAAAATTATTTCCTGTCGTCAATGCGTTGGCGGGCTACTTCAATATGCACAAGGAAATATTGGTGAGCGCGCAACACCGGCAGATGCTTGATCAAGTGCTCACGATCAGCGGCATCACTCCGGATTATGACCTCGATCTCATGCAGCCCGGGCAGTCACTTGACGCGCTCACGGCGCGCTTGTTGGGGGCTATTGGCGGCGTGCTCGATGCCGCAAAACCGGACCGCGTGATTGTACAAGGCGATACCGCAACCGCCATGGTTGGCGCGCTCGCCGCCTATTATCGCCAAATTCCCGTGAGCCATGTCGAAGCGGGTTTGCGCAGCAACAATATCCGCCAGCCATGGCCTGAGGAAGTGAACCGCAAGATTATCGGCTCGATAGCGGATCAGCATTTCGCGCCAACCGCTGTGTCTGCGGCAGCGCTTGCAGCAGAAGCCGTTTCCCCCGAAAGCATCTTTGTTACCGGCAACACGGTTATTGATGCGCTGCATTGGGTAACGGACCGCATCGCGCAAAACCCAGCATTGGGGGCAAACCTTGCGCCATATGAACAGCGGTTCCGGGGGCGCAAGATCATTGGCATCACAACGCACCGGCGGGAGAATTTCGGCGATGGCATGGACAATATCGCAGCGGCCATTCAGGCGATTGCGGCGCGGGATGATGTTGCGTGCATCTTCCCCGTGCATATGAACCCAAATGTGCGGGCAGTCATGGAAGCAGCGCTTTGCGATCTGCCCAATGTCGCGATGATTGAACCGCTGGACTATCCCAACTTCGTCCGCCTGCTGTCGATCTCGCACATCTTGTTAACCGATAGCGGCGGCGTTCAGGAAGAGGCTCCAGCGCTTGGCAAACCAGTGCTGGTGATGCGCGACACCACCGAGCGTCCCGAAGGCGTCACAGCGGGCACAGCCAAGCTAATCGGCACCGATAAAGACCGCATCATTTCGGAAATTTTCACGCTTTTAGACGATGATGCCGCCTATTCAGCCATGGCCCGCGCGTACAATCCTTGGGGATGGTCAAGCCAGCCAGCGCATAGCGGAGATCATCTACAATGCGCGTCGACAATAAACCTGGCTATTGCGCGGTCGGCTGAACATGCCGACGCAAGACTTGTTCCTGTCATGATAAAGTCATAAGGCGCGAGCAATCGGCATTGGCATCCAAAAGGGAATCGTAATGAAAATCGCAATGATCGGTTCGGGCTATGTTGGCCTTGTATCTGGCGCATGTTTTGCAGATTTCGGGCATGAAGTTGTCTGTGTCGACAAGGATGAGGGCAAGATAGCGCGCCTGAACGCCAATATCATGCCGATTTACGAACCGGGCCTTGATGCTTTGGTTAAGACCAATGTCGATGCCGGACGCTTGAGCTTTTCAACTGATGTCATGCAATCGGTCAAAGGGTGCGGCGCAATCTTCATCGCCGTTGGCACACCGTCACGCCGCGGCGATGGCCATGCGGACCTGAGCTATGTCTATGCCGCAGCCGAAGAATTGGCGCGCGCAATTGATCCGGGCACGGTTGTTGTGACGAAGTCCACGGTTCCTGTGGGCACGGGCGACGAGGTTGAGCGCATCATTCGTGAAACCAGCCCCGATCTTGAATTTGCCGTTGTTTCAAACCCTGAATTCCTGCGCGAAGGCGCGGCCATTGGCGACTTCAAACGCCCCGACCGCATTGTCGTGGGCAGCGATGTCGAATGGGCCCGCGATGTGATGCGCGCGATTTACCGTCCGTTGTTCCTGAATGAATCGCCATTGCTGTTCACCAGCCGCCGTTCGTCGGAGCTGATCAAATATGCCGCAAACGCGTTTCTCGCGACCAAGATCACCTTCATCAACGAAATGGCGGATCTGTGCGAAAAACTGGGTGCCGATGTGCAAGACGTATCGCGCGGTATTGGTTTGGATAACCGCATCGGACCAAAGTTCCTGCATGCCGGGCCCGGCTATGGCGGCAGCTGCTTTCCAAAAGACACGCTGGCCTTGCTCAAGACCGCACAGGACAATGAAACCCCCGTCCGCGTGGTGGAAGCCGTCGTTCAGGCCAATGACCTTCGAAAGCGTGCCATGGGCCGCAAGATTATCAACGCCTTGGGCGGTGATGTGCGCGGCATGAAAATCGGGTTGCTTGGCCTGACCTTCAAACCCAATACCGACGACATGCGCGATGCCCCGTCAATTGCGATTGTCCAAACCTTGCTGGATGCTGGCGCCATCGTGCACGCCCATGATCCCGAAGGCATGGAGGAAGCCGCCAAGATCTTGCCCGACGTGGTGATGACCGCCAGCGCGTACAGCGCAGCGCAAGACGCGCATGCCGTTGCCTTGGTGACCGAATGGGACGCCTATCGCGCGCTAGACCTTCAAAAGCTGCATGCCGCGATGGCAGGTGACGTGCTGGTCGACCTACGCAACATATATCGTCCGGAAGAAGCGCAGGCCGCAGGGTTCAATTATGTCAGCATTGGCCGCTAAGCCAACGGCCTTAATTTACCTGCCGGTCATATCCCGCCCAATAAGGTGCGCGTAAATCCTTGCGCAAAATCTTGCCCGATGCGTTGCGCGGCAGGGCTTCGATGACATCCACCGAGCGCGGAACCTTGAACCCTGCGATACGTTCGCGGGCCCACGCGATCACGCTCTCAACATCAACCTGCGCGCCGGGTTTGGGCACACAAACAGCCTTCACCGCCTCACCCCATTTCGCGTCGGGCACGCCGATGACGGCGACTTCCAGTACATCGGGGTGGCCGTAGATCGCGCTCTCGACCTCAGCCGGGTAAACATTTTCGCCACCGGTGATGATCATGTCTTTCACGCGGTCGTGAATGTATAAATAGCCGTCTTCATCCAGATATCCGGCATCACCCGTTTTAATCCAGCCGCCGTCGGCGACGGTGCCTTTGGTTGCATCGGGCAAATTCCAATAGCCGATCATATTGTTCGAAGACCGCGTCCACACTTCACCGACCTCTCCGACCGGCATGTCATTGCCTGCGCCATCGACAATACGCAGATCAACACCGGGCAAGGGTTTTCCGGCCGACCGCATCCGCTTGTTGCCATTGGGGTCATGGTCTTCGGGCGGCAGCATGCAGATTGTGCCTGTTGTTTCGGTCATGCCATAGACTTGAATGAACTGCGCGTTGAACACATCCATCGATTGCCGCAGCAGCTCGAGCGGAATCGGCGCCGCACCGTACAGAATATATTTCAGACGGCTGTAATCCACCGAACGGCAGCGCGGGTGATTGACCATCATTTGCAGTGCGGCAGGCACAATGAACAGCCGCGTCGCGCCGCCTTTTTCGATCGCGTCAAAAACCGCATCAGGCGAAAATTCCGCCTGAACCAAACCCGGCAAGCCAGACGCAAGTGCCATGATGCCAAGCCCCGTCCCGCCAATATGCGCGCAGGGCATGGCGATAAGGACGACTTCATCATCATCCCATTTGGTATAGGCATGGTCGGAATCTGCCGAGTGCTTGCGCAGGGCAAACAGGTTGCGGTTCGACAGCACGGCGCCCTTGGGATTACCCGTAGTGCCTGATGTGTAGAGCTGCAGCGCGGCATCATCAGCGCCAGCAGGATCAAACGCAACGCGCGGTGTCGCATCGATCATCCGCCGCGCGTCATCTTCCGCAATGACACGCTCAACACCCGGAATGTCTTCGGCAAGCGCCTGAACGCCCGCGTCAAACCCCTGCCCCGCGAACAAAACGCGCGCGCCAGTGTCTTTCGCAATATATGCCCATTCGGCAGGGGCAAGCCGCCAGCCAATCGGCACCATGACGATGCCAACGCGCGCCGCGCCGTAAAACAGCGAAAAATACAGGTCGCTGTTTTTGCCAATCCACGCAATGCGGTCGCCTTTTTTAAGCCCCATAGCCATCAGCATCGACGCGATTTTCGCGGTGTGTTCCTCGAGCCCGCCATATGTAAAAGCGTGGTCATCTTGCGATAAAGCGGGCCAATCGGGGCGGTCCTTTGCCCAAAGGGTCAGAAACCCGTCAAAGGTCAATATGTCGAAATCGGCCACCGCCATGTCATCTCTCCCAAGATCGGGCCGCGTTTGGCAGCCGCCCTGATGCTTTTTGTCGAGAGATTATAGCCACATGTCAACAAACTGATTACGTCTCGGCTTCCCCCTTTGAATTCGAGGATTCTCTCATGCCGAAAATGTTTCAACTGACTGCTATTCTCTTGTTGGCAGGGGTCAGCTTGCCGGCGGCGGCGCAGAATGAATCTAAGCGTGAAATCGTTGTCACGGCGCGTTCATTGAACGACACAGAGGCGGATTTGAAAGCCTGCCTTGCGCGCAAATGCCCACCTGATCAGGATATCAAAGCGACGCTGGCGCATGCCGAAAACCAATTTGTCGAAGGCGATTATCGCGATGCGCGTGCGACTTTGGCAAATGCCCTCGGCCGCAATCGCAAACATAAAGAACAGTTCCCGATCGAAGTCTCCGATTTGCTACGTGCAAATGGCAATGTGGCGGCACATTTGGGCGAATCCGATATTTATCGGCTGTCCGTGCTCGATATGCGAGACACTTTGAAGGGCGCGCTTAAGCCAAATGACTTTCGTGTCTTCGGCGCGGAAATTGAAGTCGCGGATTCGCGGTTGAAACTTGGCTATCTGGAAGAAGCCAGCGACAAATATCTTGAAATCGAACGGCGCGCGCTTTCCGCGGGCCTTCCCCAAATTGCGGCGATTGCCCGTCTGCGCGACCTGTCTTTGCGGGTGCAGCGCGCGGAAACCGAGAAGACGGCATTTCGCCGCAAAGACGCCACCGAAGCGATTGACCTATTCTTGAAAGAACCCACCGGCGGGGCCGAGCAATTCAAGATTGTGGCTGAGGTCCTAAAATCACGCATGGACCGCAACGGCGGCAACAACGAAACCACCGACAAGCTGATTGCGCGCTATGCGGCGATGGGTGGCACAGAACGGCCCGTTCTGCTGCATTCCAAGCCGATTGAAATGAACGAGGCACAGGCCGCCCGCGCGATGGCCGGTGGCAGCGACCTCAACCGGATCGGCACACAGGTCGTTGAAAAGCGCTGGGTCGATATTGGTTTCTGGATTGGCGCCGACGGCAAGGTGGATGAACCCGAAATATTGCGCAACCAAGGTGGCACCGATTGGACCGACGTTGTTCTAAAATCGATTAAAACCCGCATTTATGCACCATTAAAGGCGGAGAAAGACGGCGCGACGCCCGGAATTTACGCCATCGAGCGTTATTCGCTCACCGCGCAATATGAAAATGACGTGACCGGAACACGTATCCGTCAGCGCTCACCCATTGCCAAAATCGAGCGGACCGATTTGACTGGCTAGGGTCAGGACCTATTAAATGCATCATCGCGGCGTCAAAATGGCAAAGATATCGAAGTAAAATGTCCGCCGCAGGCAGTTATTCTGCCTGCAAGGGCATTTTGCTTTGAGATCGAAGCCATTTTGGCGTCCTTCGGATTTGACCTATATTGTCCGTTGCTGCGTTGGCAAACTTGGACTTAGAACCACTAAGTCCGGCGCTTACCGCCTTGCACTGAACAATATGGCCTCAAACCGCGAAGGTGCATTTAATAGGCCCTGACCCTAAGCCAATTACAGCGCCGATATCATCCGTTCGGTCGCCTCGGCGGCCAAGCGGGCGGCGCGTTTTAAATTGGCCTGAAAATCGCCCGAGCTGTCGCCATTGGCATTGTCGCTCGTCGCCTTGATCGCGGCCCATGGCACGTCCATGCGGGCTGCGGCTTGGGCAACGGCTGCGGTTTCCATATCGATGATGTCGCCGCCAAGAACGCGGTGCAGGCGGCTGCCATGGTCGTCGCTTTCCATGAAGCAGTCATTGGTGATGATGCGCACTTTCGGTAGGCCCGTCTCTGGCATGATTGCGGCGTGATAGGGTTCGGCATGCGCCTCCCCTATCGGCCATGCCCCTGCCCGATAATGCACAAACCCGTCGGCACGCGAAGCACCATAATCCCCCTGCACGGCTTGCGCGATCTGGAAACAATGGCCGTCATGATCGCTCAATTTCCCCGCAGTGCCGACCACCAAAAGCAAATCGGCATGATAATGTTCGACCAGCATCATCGCCGCCATTGCCGCATTCACTTTGCCAATGCCGCTGCAGGTAATCGCGATATTGCGGCCGCCGGATTGGACCTGACGGACCATGAAACCGTGCAAGGGTTCGCTATTGGCGCTTTGGCCGGGGAACAACGCAGCGGCTTCGGCGTCCACGCCGGTAATGATGCCAATAGTTTTGAACATGCTGCGTCCTTTAGAAAATTTCCAACGAGGAAGCCCTTAGCGCAGCATTAACGTACATATGATGACATAAACGCTAGCGCGGCCAAATTAATGGCTGGCGGCAATCATGTCTTCGATACGGACGAACTTCTCGCGCGGGGCGCCGTCGCGGGCACGGGCAATCTCTGCCTCTTCAATTTTCTTCCAGTCGCTGAATGTGACAATGTCGACCTTGCGTAATGCCAGCAGTGCATCCAGTCCGGCACGACCATCTTTGTTGGCGCTTATGGCCATATCCTCCGCCACGGTATCAATGATGTTATAGCCGTCGGGCCGGTTCGTACCGATCGTTCCAGATGGACCACGCCGGGCCCAGCCAACGCAATAGAGACCCGGTAATATCCTGCCGTCCAGATTGGCAAAGCGACCGCGGCCATGTTCATAAGGCACGCCGTCAATGGGCGGCGTTTGATACCCAATGCAGCTTATGACCATGGAACAATCGATGGTGTAGCTTTCACCCGTGCCAACACTGCGATACTGGTCGTCCAACCGCATACGCTCCACCCGAACGCGCTTTACTTTGCCATCGCCCTCGATCGCGACGGGGGCAGCAAAAAAGTCAAAATTGATGCTGATCACTTTATCCGCACGAAACGCCTCTGGAATGGCTGCGAATTCGCGCAGATGCGTGACGGACTTGCGGATGCCGGGTTCCAACAGCGCATCCTCGCCGATGTCTGGCAAATCATCCTTGTCGACCCGCGGTGTAGCCCGCTGCAAATGCGCGAGTTCGCCGAGTTCCTTGGGCGTCATCGCAATCTGGTGCGGCCCGCGCCGACCCAAAATGGTGATGTCCTCAACAGCGGAATGATCAAGCCCATCGAGCGCGTGGCTAACGATGTCCGAACCGTCAAATTCGGCGCGCGTTTTGGACAATATGCGCGCGACATCCAGTGCGACGTTGCCGTTACCGACAATGACGACATGCCGGCCATCCAATGGCGGCCTAAGGTCCGCATAATCAGGGTGGCCATTATACCAGCCGACAAAGGCGGCGCTGCCAAAAACGCCGGGCAGATCTGCGCCAGCGATGTCCAACGGGCGATCATTCGGCGCGCCGGTGGCGAGGATGACCGCGTCATATAATGTCTGAAGCTCGTCGATGCTGACGTCTTTGCCGACAGTCACATTGCCGACAAACCGGACATTGTCGGACAAAGCGACTTTTTCGTAACGGCCCGCCACCGCCTTGATCGATTGATGATCGGGGGCGACACCAAAACGGATGAGGCCAAAGGGAACGGGCAAGCGGTCGATGATATCCACCCGCACATCGTCGCGAAATTTCTTCTGCGCGGCTTCGGCTGTGTAATATCCCGCCGGACCGGAACCGATGATTGCGATATGCCGCATGCCCTACTCCCCGTCATTGCCTGATTCGGCAGGCTAACGGGTCAGCGCCAAAAAGAAAGCGCGACCTTCACACGGAAGATCAGGCGGCTTTACGCGCCTTGTGTGCGCCGCGGTCAAGGAAACCGCGGATCGCCTCTATGCTCTCTTCCACATGGCTCAACAGGAACAAATGCCCGCCATTTTCGACCACGAACAACTCACTGTTGGGAATGAGGAAATTCAGAAATTTGCCATTGGCGAGCGGAACGATCTGGTCATCATCGCCCATCATGATGAGCGTTTCGGTTTTCAGAAATGGCAGGAATGGCGCGCTGGTCCATCCCATCATCGCCATCAGCTGATAAAAATATCCCGTCTTCGACGGCGGCGTAATCCGGCCAATATGCTCCAACTTGTTGCCCACCATACCGCCGTACAGCGTCTTGAAATGCTTCGCCATGAAATCGGGGTCTATATACCGGCGCGGGTCAGCCATTTTGACCAACGCGGCGGGATTGCCCGGCACCATCAACATGCCGGCGCTTGTTGCAACAAGGATAAGCTTGTTCGTGCGCGCGCCATTCTGCAGCGCAAATTGCTGCGCCATCGCCCCGCCCCAGCTGACGCCCATGACATCGACCACGGGCATTTCAAACCGGTCAAGCAACAACGCCGCAATGCGCGACATCAATAAAGCGTTATAGGGCACCACCGGATCGGGCGAACCGCCAATGCCGGGCATATCAAAAGTGATAAAATCTCGGTCATCGAGCAACTCCGCCATCGGCGCCATAGCCTCAATATTCGCGCCAATGCCGTTGAAGAACAATATCGGCAGCTTCTTCGTCGCCTTCGACGCCCGCCAAACCGCAACCCGCAAGACGCGACCGTCAACGGTCTCCATGCTGAAATTTGGGGCGGGGTTTTTGGTCATATGGGTTCCCGTGCCGCGTTATCGCTGGCGTTGCGGCGAGTTTAACGCATGGACCCGGCTGTGCAAGGAAGAAAGAGCCGTTTCGGCATCGTGACGACGCGGCGACATCCCCTCACTCCAAAACATACAGCCCCGGAGCGGCTTCCATTGCTGGATGGGCCTTGCTGCCGAGCGTACCGGGGGCGGCGACTTCTGCGCCTGATCGCGCGTGGAGCCATTCCATCCAATGTGGCCACCAGCTGCCGGCAACTTCTTCGCTGCCTTTCATCCATTCGGTGACGTCGGCGGGCGTTTTGCCATTTGAATGTTTCCAATATTTCGCCTTGGGGTTACCCGGCGGGTTCAGGATCGCCTGCATATGGCCAGCCTGGCTCAGGATGAATTCGACATTTTTGCTGCCGAACAATTGTGTCGAGCGATAGCATGCGCGCCATGGCGTGATGTGGTCCGTCGTTCCGCCCAGAACGAACAGGTCGCCCGTCACCTTGGTCAGGTCAAGCATATGGCCGGCAATTTCGAACGTGCCCGGCGCGGCGTAGGCATTTGTTTCAAACAGCTCCAAGAAATCACCCATCAATGCCGATGACAGGTTGGTCGCGTCGGCATTCCAGAACAATATATCGAACGCTGGCGGATCATCACCCAGCAGATAATTGTTGATGACATAGTTCCAGATCAGGTCATTGGGCCGCAACCATGCAAAGCCGCGCGCAAGGCTGCTGCCTTCAATCACGCCTTTCTTCGCCGCGCGTTGCCGTGCCAGCGCGATGCCATTGTGCGACACAAGGCTCGACGCCTCGGTATCGCCGGGCTTGGGTTCAAGCACGCACACCATCATGGTAATGGCGTTGGCGCGGGTGTCACCCATCGACGCCAGCTTGGACAGCAGGACGGACATGGTCTGTCCGCCGGAACAGCCGCCCGAAATATTGACCTTGTCGCTGCCGGTAATCTCGCACACGACATCCAGCGCCTTGATGCAGCTTTCGATATATTCGGCCATGCCCCACACGCCCATCTCGTCGGTCGGGTTGCGCCATGAAATCATGAATGGCTGAATGCCGTGGTCGGTCTGCCATTTGATGATCGATTTTTCGGGGGACAGATCGTTGATATACATTTTGTTGATCTGTGGCGGGATCGTCAGCTGCGGCGTGGCAAACACCTTGTCGGTGGTGGGCGCATATTGGACCAGTTCGAAACGTTCGTCGCGATAGACCACTGCACCCTTTGCGGTTGCGACATTCTCGCCAAGCTTGAACGGTTTTTTGTTCACCTGGCTCACCATCATGTCGTTGTGAACCATGTCATTATAAGCGTTTTTAAGGCCCTTCACGAGGCTGAGCCCGCCAGAGTCCACCAGCCGTTTTTGCGCGGTCGGATTGCCGATCAGCGTGTTGGTCGGTGACATCGCATCAATGATGATCTGCGAGATGAAATTGGCACGGTCGCGCTCAAGCGCGTCGAGTTCCAAATCCTCAATATAGCTTTTAACGCCCTTTTGCACCGCGAGATAATATTGCGCGCCCGCTTTGAAAAAGGGGTTAAACGTCCATGCCGGGTCCATGAAGCGCTTATCCTTGGGATCAGGCGCAAGGTCCGACTTTCCGGTCATGATTTTGACGACATCTTCGGAAAAACTGCTGGTTGCCTTCCACGCCTTGTCCGGGTTGGCGGCGGTCTGGCGGAGCATCAGGCCAATTGCGCCGATGAAATCCTCCCGCGCTAATCCTGCTAACGGGCCAAGCGCCATGGTTGCATCATTGGCGGCGTCAAACGCGCCTGCAACGCTGGAAAATGGTGCACCTTTCTTTTTCGCGCCCTTTGCTCCGGTCTTTTTTCCAGCTCCGCTGCCCGCTTTTGTCGCCATCTGCATCTCCTCTTCCCAAGACGAAGAATTACATGCCCCGCGGCCTGCGTCAATCGCGCATCATCCCGATGGAAAATGGCGCAAAAATCGCATATAGCGACTGCGCCAGAGCAGAGCGCGCATTGTTAACAATTGAAAACAAGCGCTTCTAAACCGGAGGACAGCCGCCGCGCATCTTAATGCGCCCCTTAAGGAGCACCAGTATGCATGCCCGAGTTTGCTTTGCCGAACCATCAACATGCCGCCTTTCGACGCCCATCGGCACTGTCATTGGCCAACCCAGCGCACTGATTTTTCTGCGATGACCTCAGACATGAAAAAACTGGAAGGCTTGGGCAAATTGCTGAAGGCTGCGGGGGTTAAGCCCGCTGGCGCTGAGGCGATGGTCCGCGACCATATCGACGAAATTCAAGCCGACGCGCGCCAACATCATGCCGAACTCATCGCATCGGTGAAGGCGCTGAAAGAAGAGCTGATCGAGCTGCAGCACAATCATGCATCGTCGGTGTCCGAAATACGCATGGCGACCGATGTGATGCGGCACGAAATAGAAGCGCGCAGCGTTGCGTTCGGCCGAACGCTCCACATCGCCAAATTCGTGCTCATTATCGTCGTGGCTTTGCAGGTCATCCTTCTTGTGAGCATACACACGACCACGGGCAGCAACCTGCTCGACCTTAGCCACTTCATCCCTGCGTCTGAGACATCGAACGACGTGCAAGTCCCTTCCCCGACGTCCAGCCCCCAGGGCGCAGCTACGAAATGAACGAATGACATATATCATGTCCGCCAAGCGACCTTTCCGATTTCCTGAAACACGCAGCCTGATTGGTGGCCTGTGCCTTGCGGCCGCGATCACGGGTATCACGGTGACCGCCAACGCGAATGACCCACGCGCCGAAAAACAAACTGCGGGAAAGCCAAAAGCAGAAAAGCCAAGCACGACAAAAACGGCCCCGGTTAAACCAAAAGCTACCAAAACCGAGCAGAAAAAGCCAAATGTCGCAAAGCCAAGCGCGTCGACATTCACGATCCCCAGCCTCGAAGACAAACCAACCAACGCCCAGACCAACGCTCAGTCCGCTGCGGACGAAACGCTGCGCAATGACATCGACACGCTTTGGAAGAAATTCCCCGGCCGCGCGGGCATCGCCATTTACACGCCATTTTCGGATGACATTATCGGTCGGCGGCACACCGAACGCTTTCCGCAGCAAAGCGTCTCCAAAATGTGGGTCGCGTTGACGATTTTGGAACAAGAAGCCGCGGGCAAGCTGTCGCTCGACAAGAAAATACGGGTGAGCCGCGATGATATCGTGGTGTTTAGCCAGCCGATCAAACAATATCTCAGCAGCCAAGATTCCTTTGAAATGTCCGTGCGCGAATTGCTTGCCCACGCCGTCAACGCGAGCGACAATCTTGCAAACAGCGTCCTGATACGCGTCGCCGGTGGCCCGCAAGCGATCAACCAGATGCTGGACCGGCGCAAAGTGCAATCGATCCGTTTCGGACCTGGTGAAGTGCTTTTGCAGAGCGCGATCGCGGGTCTGAATTGGCAACCTGAATATCGCAAAGGCAATGCCTTTAAGGAACAGCGTTCGCGCATTCCTATGGAAAAACGGCGCGCAGCGCTCGACAAATATCTGGCCTCGCCCTTGGATGGCGCTGCGCCGGGCACCATCGCGCTTGTGCTAAAGCGCTTTGGCGAACGCGCGCCTGATGATCCGGGGGCAAAGCTTTTGAAACTGATGGCGGGGACCTATACCGGAAGATCACGCCTTCGTTCAGGGCTCGCCCCGGGCTGGAGCCTCGCCCACAAAACAGGGACGGGACAAGTATTGGGTTCGATTTCGACCGCACTTAACGATGTCGGGGTGATGAAAGCGCCGGATGGGTGTCGGTATCAGGTTGCCGTCATGATTGCCGAAACACGCGCCGGACGAGAGGTCACAAACGGCCTCATGCAAAATGTTGCGCGCGCGGTGGTGCGGCATCATCGCCAAATCCACCCAAAGGCCGAAAAGACGCCATAAAGCGATAGCTGCCCAAATGCGCCTTCTGCCGAAAGGTAAAAGGAATTCAGCGTGTCAAATAATCGCTTGCACGAATATTCGCTCCATTTTGGAGCGAATATTCGTGCATCCGTGAATTTTGTTCCATAGGACGCGTAAAGTTCACATTAGTTCACAATACAATTGTTACAAAAGTTACATTTGTGGCGTAAAAGCAAGCGCGGTTTGGTCCACTATTTAAGGCATAGTAATGAAGAAATTTCATATAGCTGTGGTAGAAGACGACTTAGCCTTTGCGGCGGAGATGGAGGAATTTCTGGGGACGGCCGGCTATACCGTTTCCATCTATGGCTCATCGCAGAAATTTTTGGCGGCATTGCGCCAATCGGAATGCGACCTTCTCATCGTCGATTGGTCGATTCCCGATTTATCCGGTATTGAAGTGCTCGAATATATCCGGAAATTTCATCCGGATATGCCAGCCATCATGCTGACCGCACGCACCGAAAATACCGACATTGTGCGCGGGTTACAGGCCGGTGCCGACGATTATGTTTCCAAGCCAGTAGATCCCGACGTCCTTGCAATGCGGATCAAATCGCTGTTGCGCCGATCCAAAGGCGAAGTGAAAAACGTGTCGGAAAACGTCATCCTCGGCCGCTATTTGCTGCGGCCATCGGCGTCCACGATCTACCTTGGCGACGAAGAGATCGTGCTGCCCAAGCGTGAATTTGACATGGCGATGCTGTTTTTCACAAATCCGAACCGCCGTCTTTCGCGGCAATATTTGGCAGCAACCTTATGGGGTAAAGTTTTCAATTACCAATCGCGGACGATTGACACCCATGTCGCACGGTTACGCAAGAACCTAAAACTCGACCCCACATGTGGCATCAGCCTGAATGCGTTGTACGGTTTTGGATATACCTTGCAGGCCGATGTGCACGCGATGAGCGCCGCGCACGAACACACCGCCATTTCGGCTTAGACAGATAACCGCGCCGCTTTAGCCACGCCCGCTGCGTCGGAACACCTATCCCTGCGGAGCGCAGACTAAGGACGGTTTCGGGGAAACTAACGTTGCGCGGTAGGGCTAATCGTCGGCACTTGCGTCCCTCGGTCATGGCGCTACAGCACGCAAAATGAGCATGATTGAAATCGTCGCCGTGCTGCTCGGCATTGCCAACATCGTCCTGATTATCCGGCGATCGGTTTGGAACTTTCCCGTGGCGATTGTCATGGTCGCTTTATATTTCATCATCTTTCGCGACGCCAAACTGTACAGCGACGCCGGGCTGCAGATCTTTTTTGCGGGCATCAATCTTTATGGCTGGTGGAGCTGGAACCGCAATAAGGGCGAAAGCGGCGTGATTTCCGTCCGCAGGCTTCCGGCAACGGGCTATGCGTTGTGGATTGCAGGCTCGATCATCGCCATTTGGGCATGGGGTGCCATCATGCATGCCGAAACCGATGCCAGCTATCCCTATTGGGATGCATCAGTCGCGATGCTGTCGATTGTGGGGCAGATTTTGATGACGCGGCGTTTTGTCGAAAACTGGCATTATTGGATCATCGTCAATATCATCTCCATTCCGCTGTATATCGTGAAAGACCTGCATCTGACCGCCGGATTGTACGGGATGTTTCTGGTGCTGGCGGTTGCCGGTCTTGTCGAATGGCGCAAGGCAGAACGCGCATGAAACGGATTTGCCTGCATGGCCCCGAAAGCACGGGTAAATCGACATTGGGCACGCGGCTTGCGGCGCATTTGGGATGCGAAGTCGTGCCCGAATATGGCCGCGCGTATTGCGAGGCACATGGCACCGACATCGGCATGGCGCAGCTCGTCCACATTGCGCAGACGCAAGACGCGATGAACCGCGCCGCGGCCGCGCGCGCAGCAGAACTTGGCGCTGGTTATGTGCTGTTCGATACAGACCCGCTGATAACGTCGGTGTGGGCGCACATGATGTTCGGCGCAGCAGACGGATATTTCGGCGCCTTTGCCGGTTTTGCAGACCATTATTTGCTGCTCGATATCGACCTGCCCTTTGTCGATGATGGCTTGCGCGTTTATGCGCAATCGGCCGAGCGCAAACGCTTTTTCGACCTATGCCGCGCGGAGCTCGATGGACGCGGTGTCCGTTATACGCTGGTTCAAGGCGAAGGCGAAGCGCGTTTTACCGCGGCATTGGCCGCTATCTCGGCCTAAGCCTTCTCCAACGCCTCACTTGCCGCGACCCAGCGGGCTTCGGCAGCCTCTTGCGCGGCGACAATCTTCCCGCGCCGTTGCGACAGTTCGCCCATCGTCAGGCTCTTATATTCATTCGCGGCGGACGCCGGATCGAACATCGCCCGGTCAATCGCGCTCAACACAACCTCAAGCTTGGCAAGGTCCGCCTCTGCATCGCTGACTTCGCGCTTAAGCTTGCTTTGCGCCTCACGCGCGGCGGCTTGCGCTTTTTTGTCTTCCTTGCGATCGGCCTTGGATACCTTCTCTTTCGCTGGCCCCTTGCCCAGGATGAAGTCGGTATAATCCTCAATTGTGCCCGAAAATTCGGTTGCGGTCCCGCCATCGACGAGCACCAGCCGGTCGGCCGTTAGCTCCAACATATGCCGGTCATGGCTGACCAGCACCACGGTGCCTTCATATTCGTTCAGCGCCTGCACCAACGCTTCACGCGCATCGACGTCCAAGTGGTTCGTCGGCTCGTCAAGGATCAGCATATGCGGCGCATCGCGGGTAATCAGCGCCAGCGCCAACCGCGCGCGTTCTCCGCCCGACAGCTTGCCGACCTTCGTCGTCGCCTTTGCCCCTGAAAAGCCAAACCGGCCCAATTGCGCGCGCACCGCGCCGGGGGTCGCGCCCTTCATCTGCTGGGTCATATGCTCCAGCGGGGTATCGTCGCCGTCGAGTTCTTCGACCTGATATTGCGTGAAATAGCCAACGCGCATTTTGCCCGACGCGCTCATCGCCCCGTCCATCGGCGTCAGTTGCGCCGCAAGCAACCGCGCGAGCGTGGTCTTGCCATTGCCGTTCCGCCCCAGCAAAGCGATCCGGTCATCGGGATCAATCCGCAGGTTCAACCGCTGAAGTATCGGTTTACCCGCGGTGTAGCCGACACTCGCAAGATCAAGCGTCACCAATGGCGGTTTCAATTCATCGGGACTTGGAAAGTCAAAGCTTAACGTCGGATCTTCGGCCATCGCGGCAATGGGTTGCATGCGTGCCAGCGCCTTGGCTCTGGACTGCGCCTGCTTCGCCGTGGAGGCACGCGCCGAGTTGCGCGCAACATAATCCTGCAGCTTGGCGCGTTGCGCATCCTGCGAAGCCTTAGCCGCCGCCAGCTGCGCTGCACGTTCGGCACGCTGGCGCTCAAACGAGTCATAGCCGCCGGAATAGAGCGTCGTGGACCCGCCTTCGAGATGCAGGATATTGTCGACCACATTGTTCAACAAATCGCGTTCGTGGCTGATCACCACCATCATCGACGGATAGGATTTGAGAAAGTTTTCCAGCCACAATGTCGCTTCAAGGTCCAAGTGGTTTGAAGGTTCGTCGAGCAGCAACAAATCGGGTTCGGAGAACAAAAGCGCGGCCAAGGCAACGCGCATTTTCCAACCACCGGAGTAACTATCGAGCGGCCGGCCCTGCATTTCTTCATCAAAACCAAGCCCGACGAGAATGCGCGCAGCACGCGCAGGGGCGGTGTAGGCATCAATCGCGATCAACCGTTCGTGCAGTTCGCCCAGCCGGTCGGGGTCGGCGCAATGCTCTGCCTCTTCCATCAAAGCCGCGCGCTCGACATCGCCCGCCAGCACCGTTTCAAACGGCGTTGCCGTGCCCGATGGCGCTTCCTGCGCGATATAGCCGATGCGCGTATTCTTCGGCATATCCATGCTGCCTTCGTCGGCTTCAAGCTCGCCGATCATCACCTTCATCAGCGTGGATTTGCCCGCGCCATTGCGGCCGATAAGGCCAACGCGCGAATAAGGCGGCAGCGTCGCAGTCGCGCGGTCCAATATGGTGCGGCCGCCAAGGCGCACGGTGATTCCGTTTAAGTTTAACATGATGCCGCGCGCCTAGCAGAGGCGGAGGCTCATGTCACCGCATTGCGTATCGCAAATTCCGGCTGACGATATGCGCCGCTTTCCACAATCGCGCGCAGATTCTCTCCGGCGCGCCAGATATCGGCATGGCTCAGCGTCAACGGCGTCAGGCCGAAGCGCAAGATATCGGGATCGCGAAAATCGCCGATGACACCCTGTGCAATGAGCGCTTGGACGATTTCATAAGCGTGCGGGTGGCGGAACGCGATATGGCTGCCGCGCTGGCTTGGCGTGCTGGGCGTTACGCACTCCAGCACGGCGGCGGTTCCGGCGGCGTGGAAGATGTCCCACAAGGCCGCGGATTTTGCCTCAACCTGCCGGATATCAATATCCGCCCACAGCTTCAGCCCGTTTTCCAGCGCGTTCAGCCCAAGCACCGACGGCGTTCCCGTCAACCAGCGCGTCATGCCCGCTGCCGCTTCATAGCCATCGGCAAATTCAAACGGCGCGGCATGGCCCATCCAGCCGGACAGCGGATTGTGCATCTGTTCTTGCCAGCGCTTTGCCACATACAGAAACGCCGGCGCGCCGGGGCCGCCGTTGAGATATTTATAGCCGCAACCCACCGCCATATCCGCGCCCGCCGCGTTCAGCTCCACCGCCACGGCGCCTGCGCTATGGCTCAGGTCCCAGCAGATGAGCGCACCGGCATCATGCGCGGCCTTGGTCCAGCCCGCCATGTCGAAGCGTTCGGCGGTTTTGTAATGCACATGCGTCAGCAGCAGCAACGCCGTGTCATCGCCCAGTGCATCGGCCAGCGCGCCGCGCTCGACCACGCGCAATTCCGCGCCCACGACCGCCGCGACCGCGCCTTCGGCAATGTGCAGGTCCGTCGGGAAATTCCCCGCCTCGCTGACCACCACATTGCGCGATGGGTTAAGGCGCAGCGCCGCGACGATCAGCTTGTACAGGTTCACCGAGGTCGAATCTGCAGAGATCACTTCATCCGCTTCTGCACCGATCAACGGCGCGATCATCGCGCCAACGCGCTGCGGCGCATCAATCCAGCCTTCGTTCCAGCTGCGGATCAGCCGCTGGCCCCACGCATGGTTCAGCAGATCGGTCCCCGCCGTCACGGTCGACATCGGCAATTGCCCCAGCGAATTGCCGTCGAGGTAAATCACGCCATCAGGGCACATAAACTGCGCGCGATATCCGCCCAGCGGGTCGGCGGCGTCCAGTGCCAAAGCCTGCTCCAACGTCATGACTTTACCGCCTTCAGGCCGAAGGTTTTCAATATCACCGCGCGCTGCTTGCCCCAGGATATGGTTTCGGGCGCAATCAGCTCGGCATGGCCTTCATCCGGCGTTGTCACCATCTTCGCCCCATAAGCCGCGCCGAACGATGGCGGCGCGATACGGTCGCGGTCATTGTTAAACTGCAACTCGCGCGCACGGCCCTTGGGCATTTCGGGCGGAGACACACGCGCAAAGGCATTGCCCGCCATCTTGGCTGCCGCATCATTGCCGCACCCGTGGTCGGGCAGCGTCATTTGCGCGCGCAAATCGGGCAAGCCGCCCTGCGATATCGCCAGATCAACCTGCAAAGGTGAGTCCCCGCGCAAGGCATCGCCCTTGGCCAGCGCCGACCGCCGCGCGAGCCACAAGGACAAATGCCCTCCCGCCGAATGGCCAATCGTCACCACCGGCGCGTCAGTCTTAAATCCATACTCGGCGCGCTTGGCCGCAAACATATCCGCCGCCGCGCCGACATCCTGATAGGTTCCGGGATAGCCACCGCCGCGGTCCACACCGCGATATTCGATGTTCCACACGCCCACACCATGTGTGCGCAGGTCATCGGCAATCCAGTTCATGATATCGCGCTCGGCAATTTCGGTCTGCCAGCAACCGCCGTGGATCATCACCACCGCCGGATGCGGGCCAGCCCCTGCTGGCTTCCACACATCAACCAGCTGCAAGGCATCCGCGCCATAGCGCACCGTCGCGTCCGCCACCGGCTTTGGCCGCGACAGCAGGTCGTCCCACACCATCAGGCGCTTGGGTGCTACTGGTGCCATTGCTGCCTCCTTCGTCATTGGGGTGCAACCCGCCGCACTGGTCAAGACCAAAAGCAAGAGCCCCAATCGCGCAGCGGCCAAATGCTTACTCCTCACCCATCCGCAACGCAGCAATAAACGCCTCCTGAGGGATCGATACGTTCCCGTACTCCCGCATCCGTGCCTTGCCCTTTTTCTGCTTTTCCAGCAGCTTTTTCTTGCGGCTGATGTCGCCGCCATAGCATTTGGCGGTTACGTCCTTGCGCATCGCGGCGATGGTTTCGCGGGCGATGACCTTGCCGCCGATGGCCGCTTGGATGGGGATTTTGAACAGATGGCGCGGGATGAGGTCTTTTAGGCGCTCGCACATGCCGCGGCCGCGGGATTCGGCGGTGCCGCGGTGGACGATCATGCTCAGCGCGTCGACCGCGTCGCCATTGACCAGCACGCTCATTTTCACAAGGTCGCCTTCGCGATGGCCGATCTGGTGGTAATCGAACGAGGCATAGCCGCGCGAAATGCTCTTCAACCGGTCGTAGAAATCGAACACGACTTCGTTGAGCGGTAATTCATAGACGATCTGCGCACGGCCACCGACATAGGTCAGTTGTTTTTGAACGCCGCGCCGGTCCTGACACAGTTTCAATATGCTGCCCAGATATTCGTCGGGGCAGTAAATCGTCGCCTCAATCCACGGCTCCTGAATTTCCGCGATGCGGTTAATGTCGGGCATGTCGGCGGGGTTGTGCAGCTCCATACTGCGCGCATCTTCGGTCTTCGACCGGCTCAGCTCCAGCTTGTACACAACCGACGGCGCGGTGGTGATAAGGTCCAGGTCAAACTCGCGCGTCAGGCGCTCCTGAATGATCTCAAGGTGCAACAGCCCTAGGAACCCGCAGCGAAAGCCAAAGCCCAACGCCGCGCTGCTTTCGGTTTCAAAGCTGAATGATGCGTCGTTCAGGCGCAGCTTGCTGATGCTTTCGCGCAATTTTTCAAAGTCCGCCGCGTCGGTGGGGAACAGGCCGCAGAACACCACGGGCTGCACTTCCTTAAATCCGGGCAGCGGTTCGGCGGCGGGGCGCTTTGCATCGGTGATGGTGTCACCCACGCGGGTCTGCGCGACTTCTTTAATCTGCGCGGTGATAATGCCGACTTCGCCCGCCGCGATTTCGGACAGGATTTCCAGTTTTGGCCGCATACAGCCGACGCGGTCGACCAAATGCTTTGTGCCGGCGGCCATGAATTGGATTTCCTGACCTTTTTTGATGACGCCGTCGATGACGCGGATCAGGATGACGACACCCAGATAGGGGTCGTACCATGAATCGACCAACATCGCCTTCAACGGCGCGTTGCGGTCGCCCTTTGGCGGGGGAATGCGCGTGACCACGGCCTCCAACACCTCATCAATGCCGATGCCCGACTTCGCCGAAGTCAGCACCGCATTGTCGGCGGGCAAGCCAATGATTTCCTCAATCTCCGCCTTCACCTTGTCCACCTCTGCCGCGGGCAGATCGATCTTGTTGATGACGGGCACGATTTCATGGTCATGCTCAATGGATTGATAGACGTTGGCCAGCGTCTGCGCCTCAACGCCTTGCGCGGCGTCGACGACAAGCAACGCGCCTTCGCACGCGGCGAGGCTGCGGCTGACTTCATAGGCAAAGTCGACATGGCCCGGCGTGTCCATCAGGTTCAATTGATAGGTAATGCCGTCCTTCGCGGTATAATCCAGCCGCACCGTTTGCGCCTTGATCGTGATGCCGCGTTCTTTTTCAATGTCCATATTATCAAGGACTTGGCTCGTCATCTCACGCGCCGTCAGGCCGCCCGTTTGCTGGATCAGCCGATCCGCAAGGGTCGACTTCCCGTGATCAATGTGCGCGATTATGGAAAAATTACGGATAAGCGAGAGTTCGGTCATGCAGCCGCCCCTAGCAGGGCTGCCCCGCCCCTTCAAGCATGGCGGAACGCCTGTAGAGCGGCGCCCTAAAACCGAGGCGTCCGATTGCGGTCATTTTACCCAACAGATTCGTCAAATCTTGGATTAGCGACAACTTGACGTGCCCCTGCGCAGGCGGGGGACTGAAAACGGAGGTATAAACGTAGCGCTTAGCGAGGGGCAATCATTTCATCGTCGCAGGTACCTTTTGTATCCTTAAGGGCCAAATCCGGCCCTCTTGCAGGTGCTGCGCCGCCGCAGAATTGGCTGTGATGGGCGCAGGCCGGGGTTGACCCTCACCGCCTGCGGCTCTATACATCGTCCAACATCTGCCCCATCGGGATTGGCCTTGTCGTCGCGCAACTTGGCTAAAGCATTGAAGGGTTTGGATTTTCACATACGCGAAACGGCTGCACGGCAGGACCCGAATCTTCGGACCTTTGCCATGCGGCCTTTTCTTGTCTGGTGAAAACGAATTTAGCGCGTTTGACATTTCTAACTGAGGCAAAGCACCTTATGGCAACCCGTACCGCTCCTGCGACACTCTCGCGTCAAAAGCGTATCCGCAAAATCTTCGGTAACATCCACGAAGTTATCGACATGCCCAACCTGATTGAGGTTCAGCGCGAAAGCTATGAGCAGTTCCTGCGCTCTGACCCGTCCATTGGTTATGTATCCGGCCTCGAAAAAACGCTGCGCAGCGTTTTCCCGATTAAGGATTTTGCCGGAACGTCGGAACTCGACTTCGTCCATTACGAACTCGAAGATCCCAAATATGACGTTGAAGAATGCCGTCAGCGCGGAATTACCTATGCCGCACAGATGAAGGTGACATTGCGCCTTATCGTGTTTGAGGTTGACCCCGACACCGAAGCACGTTCGGTCCTCGATATTAAGGAGCAGGACGTATACATGGGCGACATGCCGCTCATGACGCATAACGGCACATTCTTCGTCAACGGTACAGAGCGCGTTATCGTTTCGCAGATGCACCGTTCGCCGGGCGTTCTTTTTGACCATGACCGCGGTAAAACGCACTCGTCGGGCAAATATCTGTTCGCCGCGCGCGTCATTCCTTACCGTGGTTCGTGGCTCGACTTTGAATTTGATGCCAAGGATATCGTCAACGTCCGTATCGACCGTAAGCGCAAGTTGCCGGTCACGACCTTGCTCTACTCGCTGGGTCTGAACGACGAAGAAATCCTGAGCCACTTCTACGACCGCGTGACATTTGAACGCGGCACCGGTGGCTGGAAAATCCCGTTCAACGCGGAACAATGGCGTGCGTCGAAACCGATGTTCGACATCGTGGATGCAAAGACCGGCGAAGTCGTGTTCCCTGCAGGCACCAAGGTTACGCCACGCGCCGCGAACAAAGCGGTTAAGGATGGCCTGACGCATCTGCTGATCCCGACCGAAGAAATCTTTGGCCGTTATTCGGCATTCGACCTGATCGACGAAAAGACAGGCCGGATTTATGTTGAAGCCGGTGACGAAATCACCGCTGAAAACCTTGAAGCACTCGACAAGGCCGGCATCGACAGCCTTGAGCTGCTCGACATCGACCATGTTATCACCGGCGCATGGATGCGCAACACGCTAAAGGCCGACAAGGCCGAGAACCGCGACATGGGCCTTGATGCGATCTACCGCGTCATGCGTCCTGGCGAGCCGCCAACGCGCGAAACCGCCGAAGCATTGTTCGCTGGCCTGTTCTTCGATCCAGACCGCTACGACCTCAGCGCCGTTGGCCGCGTGAAGTTGAACATGCGTCTGCAGCTTGACGTTGAAGACACGCTCACCACCTTGCGGACGGAGGATATCCTCGCCGTGGTCAAGGAACTGGTGAACCTGAAGGACGGCAAGGGCGAAATCGACGATATCGATAACCTCGGCAACCGTCGTGTCCGTTCGGTCGGCGAATTGCTTGAAAACCAGTACCGCGTCGGTCTGCTCCGTATGGAGCGCGCCGTGAAAGAACGTATGAGCTCGGTTGACGTATCGACCGTGATGCCAAACGATCTGATCAACGCAAAGCCAGCGGTTGCTGCGGTGCGCGAATTCTTCGGCAGCTCGCAGTTGTCGCAGTTTATGGATCAGACCAACCCGCTTTCGGAAGTCACCCACAAGCGCCGTGTTTCGGCCCTTGGACCAGGTGGTCTGACGCGTGAGCGCGCTGGCTTTGAAGTCCGCGACGTTCACCCAACGCATTATGGCCGTATCTGCCCGATTGAAACGCCAGAAGGTCCGAACATCGGTCTGATCAACTCGCTGGCATCATTCAGCCGCGTCAACAAATATGGCTTTATCGAAACGCCTTACCGCAAGGTTATCGACAATAAAGTCACCGACGACGTGGTCTATCTCTCCGCCATGGAAGAGCAGAAGAACACCATCGCGCAGGCGAACGCCGAACTGAACGCCGATGGCAGCTTTGCCGAAGACCTGATTTCGTCACGTGAAGCTGGCGAATTCCTGATGGCACCGCGCGACCAGATCACGTTGATGGACGTTTCGCCAAAGCAGCTGGTTTCGGTTGCTGCGTCGCTCATCCCGTTCCTGGAAAACGATGACGCAAACCGTGCATTGATGGGTTCGAACATGCAACGTCAGGCCGTGCCTTTGCTCCGCGCAGAAGCACCGTTTGTCGGCACCGGCATGGAAGAAACCGTGGCCCGCGATTCCGGCGCTGCTATCGCTGCACGCCGTACCGGTATCGTCGACCAAGTCGATGCGACCCGTATCGTTGTCCGCGTGACCGGCGACGTTGAACCCGGCAAGTCGGGCGTCGACATCTACACGCTGCAAAAGTTCCAGCGTTCGAACCAAAACACCTGCATCAACCAAAAGCCACTGGTGAAGGTTGGTGACGTCATCGAAGCTGGCGACATCATCGCTGATGGTCCTTCGACCGAACTGGGCGAACTCGCACTGGGCAAGAACAGCCTCGTCGCGTTTATGCCTTGGAACGGTTACAACTACGAAGACTCGATCTTGATCTCCGAACGCATCGTGAAAGACGATGTCTTCACATCGGTCCACATCGAAGAATTCGAAGTTATGGCCCGCGATACAAAGCTTGGACCTGAAGATATTACCCGCGATATTCCAAACGTAGGTGAAGAAGCGCTTCGCAGCCTCGATGAAGCTGGCATCGTGTACATCGGCGCAGAAGTGCACCCCGGTGACATTCTGGTCGGCAAGATCACGCCAAAGGGCGAAAGCCCAATGACGCCAGAAGAAAAGCTGCTGCGCGCCATCTTTGGTGAAAAGGCAAGCGACGTGCGCGACACATCGTTGCGTCTGTCACCTGGTGTAGCTGGTACTGTTGTTGAAGTGCGCGTGTTTAACCGCCACGGCATCGACAAGGACGAGCGTGCGATGGCCATCGAACGCGAAGAAATCGAGCGTCTTGCGAAGGATCGCGAGGACGAACGTTCGATTTTGAACCGTGCGACCTACAACCGCCTGAAAGACATGCTTATTGGTCAAACTGCAGCCGCAGCGCCAAAGGGTATCAAGAAGGGCGACAAGATCACTGAGGATAATCTCAGCGAAGTCGAGCGTCACGAATGGTGGAAAATCGCGGTTGCCGACGACAAGATCCAGGGCGACCTCGAAGCGGTCAAGGTTCAGTATGACGATGCCGTCAAGCTGATCGTTGAGAAGTTCGAAGATCGTCGTGAGAAGCTGGAGCGCGGTGATGAACTCGCACCTGGCGTGCTCAAGATGGTCAAGGTGTTCGTCGCGGTGAAGCGTAAGCTGCAGCCAGGCGACAAGATGGCCGGACGTCACGGAAACAAGGGTGTTATCTCGCGGATCCTTCCGCAAGAAGACATGCCATTCCTTGCCGATGGTACACCTGTCGACATCGTTCTCAACCCGTTGGGCGTTCCATCGCGTATGAACGTCGGACAGATTTTCGAAACCCACCTTGGCTGGGCCGCACGCGGCCTGGGTATGCAAATTGGAGAGGCTTTGGAAGAGTGGCGACACAATAACCCGAACCCCGAAGCCGCGGCACCGCCAGCGATCGTGCGCGAACGTTTGGCGAAAGCCTATGGCGAAGATTATGCCGACGAGATCAAGGGCCGCAGCGACGCGGACATCATTGAACTTGCAAGCAATGTCGTCACCGGCGTTCCAATGGGCACACCTGTGTTCGACGGCGCACGTGAAGCGGACGTTACCACTATGCTCCAGCTCGCTGGACTTGACGGTTCGGGTCAATCCGACCTGTTCGACGGCCGTACCGGTGACAAGTTCGACCGCAAGGTAACCGTAGGCATCATCTACATGCTGAAATTGCATCACCTTGTTGATGACAAGATCCACGCCCGTTCAATCGGACCGTACAGCCTTGTTACGCAGCAGCCACTTGGTGGTAAGGCGCAATTCGGTGGTCAGCGTTTCGGGGAAATGGAATGCTGGGCACTTCAGGCATATGGCGCGGCCTATACCTTGCAGGAAATGCTCACGGTCAAATCCGATGACGTTATCGGGCGTACCAAGGTTTACGAAGCGATCGTCAAGGGTGACGACAGCTTTGAAGCCGGTATCCCCGAAAGCTTCAACGTTCTGGTTAAGGAAATGCGCTCATTGGGTCTGAATGTTGACCTGAAGGCACATGACTTGATCGAAGGTGACGAGGGCTTTGCCGAGGCAGCGGAATAAGCAGAGCCGGGCGGACTTAGATCCGCCCCCTGCCCCTGCCCCTGCCCTTAGGTTTTCATGGGCAAAAGCCCTATGAGGAAAAGATTATGAACGAACTGAGCAAATTCAACAATCCCATCGCCAAGGTCGAAACATTTGACCAGATCCAGATCGGGATCGCATCGCCGGAAAAAATCCGCAGCTGGTCTTTTGGTGAAATCAAAAAGCCCGAAACCATCAACTATCGCACGTTCAAGCCAGAGCGTGACGGCCTTTTCTGCGCACGTATCTTCGGGCCCGTGAAGGACTATGAGTGCCTTTGCGGTAAGTATAAGCGCATGAAGTATAAGGGCGTCGTCTGTGAAAAGTGCGGCGTTGAAGTCACCGTCACGAAGGTGCGTCGTGAGCGCATGGGCCACATCGAGCTCGCTGCCCCTGTTGCGCATATCTGGTTCCTAAAGTCGCTGCCTTCACGCATCGGCCTGCTGCTTGATATGCAGTTGAAGCAGCTTGAGCGCGTGCTGTATTTCGAAAACTACATCGTAACCGAGCCTGGCCTGACCGCGCTTGAGAAGTTCCAGTTGCTGAGCGAAGACGAATTGCTCGACGCACAGGACGAATATGGCGAAGACGCTTTCACCGCCAGCATCGGTGCCGAAGCCGTCAAGACCATGTTGATGGACCTCGACCTTGAGCAAGAGCGTACTGACCTGCTCGACGAGCTTGCTGTTACCAAGTCGGAACTTAAGCCTAAGAAGATCATCAAACGTTTGAAGGTCGTCGAAAGCTTCATTGATTCCGGCAACAAGCCTGAGTGGATGATTTTGGACGTCATTCCCGTCATTCCACCAGAATTGCGCCCATTGGTGCCGCTGGATGGCGGTCGTTTTGCAACGTCCGATCTGAACGATCTCTATCGCCGCGTTATCAACCGTAACAACCGTTTGAAGCGCCTGATCGAACTACGCGCGCCAGACATCATCGTCCGCAACGAAAAGCGCATGCTGCAGGAAGCTGTTGACGCATTGTTCGACAATGGCCGTCGCGGCCGTACGATCACCGGTGCCAACAAGCGTCCACTGAAGTCGCTGTCCGACATGCTCAAGGGCAAGCAGGGCCGTTTCCGCCAGAACCTTTTGGGTAAGCGCGTCGATTATTCGGGTCGTTCGGTTATCGTGACCGGACCTGAATTGAAATTGCATCAGTGCGGCCTGCCAAAGAAGATGGCGCTCGAACTGTTCAAGCCGTTCATCTACTCACGTCTGGATGCGAAGGGTCTTTCGATGACCCTGAAGCAAGCCAAGAAGTGGGTCGAAAAGGAGCGCAAGGAAGTTTGGGACATCCTCGATGAGGTTATCCGTGAACATCCTGTGTTGCTGAACCGCGCACCGACGCTTCACCGTTTGGGCATTCAGGCGTTCGAGCCTGTCCTGATTGAAGGTAAGGCTATCCAGCTTCACCCGCTCGTCTGCTCGGCCTTTAACGCCGACTTTGACGGTGACCAGATGGCTGTTCACGTTCCATTGAGCCTTGAGGCCCAGTTGGAAGCACGCGTTTTGATGATGTCCACCAACAACATCCTGTCGCCTGCAAACGGTAAGCCAATCATCGTTCCTTCGCAGGACATGGTCTTGGGTCTATATTATCTTTCGATGGATCGCCGCGGTGAGCCAGGCGAAGGCATGATGCTGTCCGACATGGCTGAAGTGCATCAGGCGCTTGAAGTTGGCGCCGTAACGCTCCACTCCAAGATCATCGCCCGCGTCCCACAGACCGGTGAAGATGGCGTTGAGCGTATGGTTCGCTTTGACACCACACCTGGCCGTATGTTGCTTGCAGAAACGCTGCCAAAGAGCCACCGCGTGCCGTTCGAAACCGTCAACCGCCTTCTCACCAAGAAGGAAATCGGTGACGTTATCGATCAGGTTTACCGTCACACGGGTCAGAAAGACACGGTATTGTTCGCCGACGCCATCATGTCGCTTGGCTTCAAATATGCTTTCAAGGCCGGTATTTCGTTCGGTAAGGACGACATGATCATTCCGGAAGAAAAGACGGAAATGGTTGCTGAAACCAAGGCGATTGTTGCCGACTTTGAGCAGCAGTATCAGGACGGTCTGATCACGCAGCAGGAAAAGTACAACAAGGTCATCGACGCCTGGTCCACATGTGGTGACAAGGTCGCCAACGCCATGATGGACAAGCTGAAGGCATCGCCAACCGACGAGCATGGCCGTGAATTGCCAGTCAACTCGGTATACATGATGAGCCACTCCGGTGCGCGTGGTTCGCCAGCACAGATGAAGCAGCTTGCCGGTATGCGCGGTCTGATGGCCAAGCCTTCGGGCGAGATCATCGAAACGCCGATCATTTCGAACTTTAAGGAAGGTCTGACTGTTCTCGAGTATTTCAACTCGACCCACGGTGCCCGTAAGGGTCTGGCCGATACTGCACTTAAGACTGCAAACTCAGGTTACTTGACACGCCGTCTGGTCGACGTATCGCAGGATTGCACCATCGTTGAAGTCGATTGCGGTACTGAGCGCGCGCTGGAAATGCGTTCGATCGTTCAGGGTGGTTCGACCATCGCCTCACTTGGTGAGCGTGTCCTTGGCCGTACCACGGCAGAAGACATCCTTGGCCTTGATGGCAAGGTGCTGATCCCTGCTGGAACCTTGCTCGACGAGCCAATGGTTACTGCGATGGAAGAAACCGGCATTCAGGCCCTCAAGATCCGCTCACCGCTCGTGTGCGAATCCAAGGTCGGTGTTTGCGGTACCTGCTATGGTCGTGACCTTGCACGCGGTACACCAGTCAACATTGGTGAAGCTGTCGGCGTTATCGCGGCGCAGTCCATCGGTGAGCCTGGAACCCAGCTGACCATGCGTACCTTCCACATCGGTGGTGCGGCGCAGTTGAACGAACAATCGAACCTTGATGCAACTGCATCGGGTAAGGTCATGTATCGCGATCTGCCAAGCATCGTCGACAAGCGTAAGAAGCGTCTGGCAATGGCCCGTAACGGTGAACTTATCATCGTCGACAAGGATGGCCGCGAGATGGAAATTCACCGTCTGCCTTATGGTGCGACGTTGGCATTCCCGGATGGTGCGGACGTCAATATTGGTGATCGTCTGGCTGAATGGGATCCATTCACCATGCCAATCATCACCGAAAAGTCGGGTATTATTAAATATCAGGACCTGATCGACGGCAAGACGTTGACCGAGCAAACCGACGAAGCAACGGGTATCGCCCAGCGCGTCGTTATCGAAGATCGTGCCGGCAGCCGCACCAAGAAGGAAGACCTTCGCCCACGCATTACCTTGCTGGATGACGATAGCGGTGAAGCTGCGCGTTATCTGCTTGGCGTTGGCACGATGCTTTCGGTTGAAGACGGTGCCATGGTTCAGGCAGGCGATGTTATCGCGCGTGTGACCCGTGAATCTGCCAAGACCCGCGACATCACCGGTGGTCTGCCACGCGTTGCCGAATTGTTCGAAGCACGTATTCCGAAGGATAACGCAATCATTGCGAAGATTTCGGGCCGCGTTGAATTCGTCCGCGACTATAAGGCGAAGCGCAAGATCGCGATTGTTCCGGAAGAAGGCGATCGTATTGAATATCTGATCCAGAAGTCAAAGGTACTTGATGTTCAAGAAGGCGATTTCGTCCGTAAGGGCGATAACCTGATTGCTGGTTCGCCGAACCCGCATGACATCCTTGAAGTCATGGGCATCGAAGCATTGGCTGAATATCTGGTTGCAGAAATTCAGGAAGTGTATCGTCTGCAGGGCGTGAAGATCAACGACAAGCACATCGAAACGATCGTTCGTCAGATGTTGCAGAAGGTTGAAATCACATTCGGTGGCGACACGACCTTGCTTCCCGGCGAACAGGTTGACCGCGAAGAAATGGACGCCATCAATGCGAAGCTGTCCAAGGGTCAGGCACCTGCAACCGGTAACCCGGTTCTGTTGGGCATCACCAAGGCTTCGTTGCAGACACGTTCGTTCATCTCGGCAGCATCCTTCCAAGAAACCACCCGCGTCCTCACACAGGCTGCTGTGGAAGGTAAGAAGGACATCCTGACCGGTCTGAAGGAAAACGTCATCGTTGGTCGTCTGATCCCTGCGGGTACTGGTTCTGCCATGAACCGCATGCGGATTGCCGCGACAAGCCGCGACGTTGCGCTTCGTGCCAGCTATAAAAAGCTTCAGGAAAGCCTGATTGCGCCTGAGACAGCAGCTGAAGAGCATGCTGCCGAATTGGCACAGGGTTCTGAAGCAGCCATCGGCGATGATGTGTTGGCAAAGGTGATTTCAGATGATCTAACCACCACTGACGCCGCCATCGATGATGTTGTGGATAGCGGCGAAGAAGAATAAGCTTCGCTTCCCTAAAGGAATGACAAAAGCCCGCTGGAAGCAATTCCGGCGGGCTTTTTGCTGTGTTACGTGAATAAATCACTGGCCTAATCATTGCGCACTACATATACAGTGACGGAAGACAATTGAGGGCGGGTTGGATGTTTGAAACAATACGGGCTTGGGTGAAACGGCACCGCGTCTGGTCAGCGATTATCGCGCTTGTACTGCTATTCATTCTCCACCGCATCGTTCGCCCTACTCCGCATGACTATGAATATGTCAGCGAGACCGTCACGCGCGGCGAAGTTCTGCGCAAGGTTTCGGCCAGCGGCAAAATACGTGCGCTGAACACAATCAAGGTCGGCACCGAGGTGTCGGGCCAAGTCACCAAGGTCTACGTCGATTTCAATTCGCCCGTGAAGGCGGGCCAGGTCCTCGCCGAGATCGACTCAACCCGCGTGCGTGCCCGGGTGCAGCAGTCCGAAGCGCAAGTAGCGCTTGCCCGCGCCGGTTTGCAGCAAACGGTTGCCAATGTCGCCCGTGCGCGGTCGGAGCTTGAGATACAGGAACGCGATTTTGCGCGGCAACGTGAGCTGGCCGAGCGCGGCTTTGTGTCGAAGGCAGGCCTCGACATCGCGCAAAGCAAGCTTAACAGCGCGCGCAACGCCTTGCAGGTTGCACTGGCGCAAACGCAAAGCGGCAATGCGCAGATCAGCCAAGGCACAGCGGAGCTTTCGTCAGCGCGGCTCGATCTCAACCGCACCGTGATTGTCGCCCCCGCCAGCGGCGTTATCATCAATAAACTTGTGGAACCCGGCACCACCGTCGCCGCCAGTTTCCAGACCCCGAACCTGTTCGAAATCGCGGCCGACACCACCAAGATGCAAGTTGAGGCATCGGTTGACGAAGCGGACATCGGTCAGATTATCGAGGGCCAAGATGTGACCTTCACCGTCGACAGTTACCCGAATGATATATTCCGCGCCAAAGTGCGGCAGGTCCGTCAAGCGCCCGTCGAAACGCAAAATGTCGTCAGCTATCTCGTCATCATCGATGTGGACAATAAAGACGGCAAATTGCTGCCCGGTATGACCGCAAATGTAGAAATCATCACTGGCGCAAAGGCCAATGTGTTGCGCGTGCCAACCAACGCGCTTCGCTTCCGTCCCAAATTGGCCGACCGGGGCGAACCGAAAGAAGAAAAACCTGGGGCGCCTGCGAAAAAGGAAACACCCAAGCCTTCATTGTATCTGGCGGGAACCGATCTGTATCGACCGGTCATGAAACAGGTCCAAATCGGCTTACAAGGTGACGATTATACCGAAGTGACTTCGGGCATCAAAGCGGGCGACAAAGTTCTCATCCGGACAAAATCCCTGAAGCCGAAGGTCCAAACCGACGACAATGCGGACGAAGATGACAGCGCCGCTTCTTGAAACGCATGATCTGTTAAAAGATTATGTGATCGGCGGTGAGGTTCTGCACGCCGTCAACGGCGTTTCGCTGACCATAAAACGTGGCGAGTTCGTTGCGATCATGGGTGCCAGCGGTTCGGGCAAATCGACGTTCATGAATATGATCGGTTGTCTGGATGTCCCAACGTCCGGAACCTTGTTACTCGACGGCATTGATACCAAAACGCTCGACAGCGACGCATTGGCTGAAATCCGCAACCGCAAAATTGGCTTTGTGTTTCAACAGTTCAACCTGCTCGCCCGCACGAGCGCGTTGGACAATGTGGCGGTGCCGCTCATTTACGCGGGCCTTGGCTATACCGAACGCCGGGAACGTGCGCAGGCGAAGCTTGAGGCGATGGGACTTGGCAACCGTTTGCAGAATACCCCTGCCAAGCTGTCGGGTGGTCAGCAACAGCGCGTCGCCATCGCCCGTGCGTTGGTCACCGATCCGCTCATGCTGCTTGCTGACGAACCAACAGGCGCGCTGGATACCCAGACATCGCTCGATATTATGGGTATTTTCCAGAAACTGAACGACGAAGGCATCACGCTCATCGTCGTCACGCATGAGCCGGACATTGCCGAATATGCCGAACGGCGGATTGTCTTTCGCGACGGACGGGTCATTGAAGATGCTGCGGTCAAATCGCGACGCCGCGCGGTTGCCGGATGAGTAAGCTGCTGAACTCCATCGCTGGCTGGGGCGTCAATATTGCAATTGCGATGACGGCGCTGCGCACCAATCTGATGCGCTCCATCCTCACCACACTTGGCGTGATGATTGGGGTATTCTCCGTCATCTTGGCGGTAGCGGTGGGCAATGGCGCACAGGTTTCCGTAACGCAGCAGATCGCGACTTTAGGTTCAAATATGGCCATCGTCGTGCCGCAGCCCGACAGTGGCAGCGGCCCGCCACGCTCCACAGACCGCGGCCGCTTAACCGAGCGCGATGGCCGCGCCATTTTGCGTCAGGTATCGGGCGTGAGCGCTGTCGCACCCCAAATCCGCAGCAGCGTCCAACTGGTCACACCGGGCCGCAGCGCCACCACACAAGCGACTGGCGCCACACCTGAATATGGCATTGTGTCCAACGTCACCGCGTCCGAAGGCCGTTTCCTCACCGATGGCGATGTCGGTGCGGCCGCACGTGTTGTTGTGATCGGACAGACGGTTGCCGACAAGCTGTTCGCAGATGCAAATCCTGTGGGCGAAACCGTACGCATCAATCGCGTCCCATTTAAGGTGATCGGTTTGCTCGAAAGCAAGGGCAGCAATTTGGGTAATGACAATGACGACCAAATTGTCGTGCCCATCACGACGCTGCGCCAGCGGCTGCAGACGACGGCGATGCAGGGGCCGGACGATGTGACGCTGCTGTTCGTCGGTTTCGAGGATGAAGATTCACTGCTCGCGGGGCAGCAGGACATCAAACGCATGTTGCGCGACCGCTACCGCGTACCCAAAGGAAGAATTAGTCCGTTCACTGTGCGCACAACAACGGAAATCGCCGAGACGACCAGTCAAGTGACGCAGATATTTCAGGCCGTTTTGGTCGCCATCGCATCCATATCTTTGCTGGTGGGCGGGATCGGTATCATGAACATCATGCTGGTCAGCGTTACCGAACGCACACGCGAAATCGGCCTTCGCATGGCATTGGGGGCAAAGCGCAGCGACATCCGTAACCAGTTCCTCGTTGAAGCCGCTGTGCTGTGCGTCATCGGCGGCGCTATCGGCCTAACCTTGGCCGTGCTCGCTGCAGCGGTTTTTCAGCAAGTGGCTGACTTCCCCGCCCCGGTTGGGTTGGACACGGCATTGATGTCCGTCGCGTTTTCCGCAGTTATCGGCATCCTATTTGGCGGCTACCCGGCCATCAGGGCATCACGCCTTTCGCCGATCGAAGCGTTGCGGAGCGAATAATCAGAATTTTCCGGACAAGGTCAGTTGAAGCAGCGGGTCGAGGGTGCGTTTCCGATTCACGATCTGATCGAGCTCTCCCGATGCCCGCGTGCCGGCATAAATAAACCGGTCTCGGTGGAAACCCGCCATGTCGGTCACTTGGAAACGCAGTGTCCCAAGGCTGAACTTGCTATATTCGAAAAATAGTGTCGATCGCGTGCCCTCATGCTGGCGCCTGATCTCGTTGAAGAAATAGGCGTAATTCGGTTCCTGCACACTAAAGGATGCGCCGAAGACAAGGCCAAGGTCGGCCATGTCATAACGGATATCCCATTGTTGATGCCACAATGGACGGTGGGACATGCGACGGTTCAGACCCGTGACGGGGTCGGTCACTTTGCTACCGTGATAATGGCCAATATATTTCGCTTCAATTCCAGCGAACCCAATAGGCTGTGTCAGCCAATCCAGCGGTAATGTTACCTCCAGCTCGGCATTCCATCGCTTGCTTTTGCCGATGTTCCCGGTGCCGTCAAATTGCGCAGTAATGTTCCCATTGCTGTCACGGACAGTGATAGGAACAAGGTCTTGGGTATCGCTGACCAACTGATATTCACCACGGAACTGAATGCTGCCGCGTTCCAGAAACTTGTGACGGATAAGGCCGGAGAAAGTCATTGTTTTTTCGGGCACAAGGTCTGCGTTGCCAGCGTCCACCTGATTGCCGACGGTCACATCGACCGACGTCGCAAACTCATTGAAGTTCAACTGCGCAACCTGACGCTCGGCGCGCAATTCCAAAGTGGTTTGCGGATTGATTGTCCACGTCGCAATGGCACGGGGCTTGATAAATTGAAAGCGCCGCTCCGCTATACTGTCGCCTGACAATGTCAGTTTGGAAAATTCGGCAATGGCGCCTGCTTCAACTTTCCAAGATGGGCCGAGCGTCCATACGTCACTGACAAATGGTTCAAACCGCGTTTCTTGAACGAGGACATCTGATGCCGGAAAACTGGTCACCGCACCTGCGACCGAATTGGCCACGCTGAAACGAGCATCAAGGCGATTATAAGCGATCTCAGCGCCGAATTGGACTGCGTGCCGGCCTAACCCACTCCAGTCATTCTGGATGCGTACAACGGCTTCTGTGGGCTTGTTACGGCTGCGCGTTTCAAACAACGTCACTGGCTGCCCCATGCGGGAAATTTCGATGCTACTATCGTTGCTTTCCTGCCCTGAACGATAAAGCGTGACAATTTTTGTTTTCGCCTTCGGCAAGGCCGAAAATTCAATGTCACCGCCAATTTCATAATTTAAATCGCTAATGGGACCGCCGCGCAGCAAAAGTTCATCAGCGATGTCAACACCGGAACCGTTGAAATAGTTACCATTCCGAATGTCAAAGCTGTCGCTCCAACGCACTTGGCCATTGAGGTTGACCTTGCTGTCGCCCAATTTGGTTTTGATGGCGCCACCCACGGCCGCTTGGTCATATCCGCCTTTGCCATTGTAAAAGCGCCGTTCCAGCAAGACAGCCGATCCCGTCTTGAAATCTTCAGGACCAAATCCGTAGACCCGTTCCGAATAAGATGACACGTTCAATTCATAGCTTGTTTCGCCCCGCCGCAGCGTTGCCGACGCGTTCAATGATGGCTGGAAACCATAGCGGGTTCCGGCGATGATCGTCCCTTCATAGGTGCCGTTGACCTTTGCAGTCCGCTTACGGACGATGTTTATGACTTGCCCTTGCCCCTGCGTTTCGGTGTCCGCGCCCGCCTGCTCAGACAACTCAATATATTCGACCTGACTTGCCGGAATCCGGGACAGCATCGTCCACACGTCATCGGACTTTGTGGATGGCCGGTCCCCATCGATCAGAACATTACCGGCATTTTCGCCAAAGCCGCGACGCCCTTCACCTTCACTGATGGAAAACCCCGGGATGCGCTTCACCATGTCCAGCGCGGTGACGGGGGCGTAGGTGGTGAAAAAATCGGGTGTGAATTGCCGGCTGCCGGCCCGAACTGAAGATGCCTCGGCATTTGCGCCGCTGTCATTGGCAACAGCTTGAGACGGTACAGTCATCACAGCCATAGCCGACGTCAACAGTGCCAGACGTAGTTCAAAAACGCGCATCAACCCTCCACGAGACCCGCGGGCATCTTCCCCGTCGGTCTTTGCCGATGCCTTAACGGACCGCAGGCCTTGGGCGAAAGCTGCGTTCGACCAAAAAGCGTAGCAATCGACGAGATACAAAGTTTTGATGCAAATTGGCCGTTGGTCGACAGCCATTACCGGTTGGCAGACAAATACGCTTACCGCGCGCGATTCTTTTCCCGCTCAATCTGTTTGCTCAGGTCCGCTGCCTTTTTGCAAGCGCCTCGATCACCGTCGGCACAGCGTTTATTCTCCTTGGCACGTTTACGGCTGAGCTTACCAAGAGCTTCGTCGCGTTTACGCATTTCACGGCCGCGTTTTTCATCAGCTTCCGCTTGACTGGTCGTCAAAACATCTAAGGTCTTTGAAACGGCTTTCATCGGTGCGTTCGTAACATTGGACACGATCGAAGCAACGCATCCTTGGAGGAGCACACACAGCAAAGCACAAACAATCAAACGCATTTCGACCCCCCCCCCAATATCTCTTGCAAAAGGCCTATCTTAACAAATTGACCGCAATCGCGCGAACTTCGTCTGCCATATCAGCTCTTTGCAACGCTATAGCCAAGTTGGCTTCGATGTAACCTACTTTTGATCCGCAGTCATAACGATTTCCATCAAATGTGACGGCATGGAAAGGTTGCTTACCGAGCATTTGCGCCATGGCATCGGTCAACTGGATCTCACCGCCAGCGCCTTTTTCTTGGCCTTCCAATATATGCATCACTTCGGGTTGAAGGATGTAACGCCCCGAAACGATCAGGTTGGATGGCGCGTCCTCAACCTTTGGCTTTTCAACCAGGCCAAGCACCTCCGTAATCGCGCCGCGCGCCTCGCCGGGTGCGATCACGCCATAGCTGGATACCGCGTGGCGCGGCACTTCAAGCACGCTGATAACATTGCCGCCAATGTTCTGATACGCGTCGACCATCTGCTTCATACATCCCGGCGAGCCATGCATAAACTCATCGGGAAGGAATATGGCGAAGGGCTCGTCACCAATGATGTCGCGCGCGCACCAGATGGCGTGCCCAAGTCCCAGTGGTTCCTGTTGCCGAACATACACGCAGTTGCCGGGTGTCAGGCGTGAGCTCGCCAACACCGATGTGTCTTTGCCACGCGCCGCCATTGTGTGCTCAAGTTCGAACGCGATATCGAAATGGTCTTCAATTGCGCTCTTACAGCGGCCCGTCACGAATATCATCTGCTCGATACCCGCCTCCCGCGCCTCATCGACCGCATATTGAATGAGCGGACTGTCGACGATCGGCAGCATTTCTTTCGGAATGGCCTTTGTCGCTGGCAAAAAGCGGGTGCCGAGACCCGCGACCGGAAATACAGCTTTTCGAACAGGTTTATATGTCATGACGTATACTTAACGCGCCAATCTGCATTGTCTATGCGGAGTCGGCCAGCCGTTGGGCAAATCCCTTTTTAAGCTTTGCCAACTTGGGCGGAATGACAGCGAGGCAATATGCATTCCGCTGACCTTCACCCTCCCAATATTCCTGATGATAATCTTCGGCTGGATACCAAGTCGCAGGCCCTTCAATCGTGGTGACGATCGGCGATGGCCAGTCCGCTGCGGCCTTCGCAATGCCTGCTTCAGCGGTCGCACGTTGATCATCGTTCAACGGGAAAATTGCCGACCGATATTGCGTCCCGACGTCATTCCCCTGACGGTTTAATTGCGTTGGATCATGCGTCGCAAAAAATATCTCCAGCAAATCGGCGTAGCTGATCACTTCGGCATCAAAGGCAATGCGGATGGCTTCGGCGTGCCCCGTCTGCCCGCCGCAAACCTCTTTATATGTGGGGTCGACTGTCGTCCCGCCAATATATCCGCTTTGGACGCTGTGCACGCCATTCAGCTGGCCAAAAACAGCTTCGGTGCACCAGAAACAACCGCCGGCGAAAATCGCTTCATCATGTAACATCTGCGTATCCTTAAGCTTGAATGGAATCCGGCGCCTTCGCGACATCCCCGCGTACCACCAGCAGATACATGGCGGGTGTCACGATACGTGATAGCACAGTCGAGGAAATCAACCCCCCGATCAATACAATCGCCAATGGTCCATAAAGACTACCGCCAAAAAGCGCGAGCGGCATCAGTCCGCCAATCGCCGTTACCGATGTCAGCAACACCGGTAAGAAACGCACCTCTCCCGCCTTTTCAATCGCCTCACGCAGCGCATAGCCGCTGGCGCGCAATTGGCTGGTAAAATCGACCAGCAGGATCGAGTTTTTAATTTCAATCCCGATGAGCGCGATAAAGCCAATGACGGCCAAGAACGATAGATTGTTGCCGGTAACAAGGAGCGCGATGAGGCCACCAAATGTCCCCAACGGAATGACGCCCGCGACAACCAAAGCCTCTTTGAACCGGCCAAATTCGGCAACCAGAATGGCGAAGATGCTAAATAGGGCAACGATGACAACCGGGCCAAAACCGGCGAATGTTTCGTTGATTTTTTCGGCCTCACCGCCGACCGCTATGCTGTATCCCGGCTTAAGGGGAATTGCGTCCATCTTCTTCTGCGCGTCCAAGTTTACCTTTGAAATGACCGCACCGTCGGACACCTGCGCCGTGACGCTGACATTACGTTGCAGATTATAGCGGTAGATTGCAGCCGGTGTGGATTCCAATGTCGGATTGGAAATTTCCGCCAACGAAACGGCCTGCCCGCTTCGGTTGGACACATAGATCGATTCCAGCGCCGATATGGGCTGGGTATCGGTAAGGGGGTGCCGCACAATGATGGGATAGCTGTCGCCCTCCTCGTCCCTAAATGTGCCGGCACGTTCACCGCTGATGGCCAGTCGGACCGCGCGGCGCGCCGCGCCTGCGGGCACCTCCAGCAGTGCCGCTTTTGCGTCATCGACCCTGATATCCAGGTCAATACGGTCAAAGGCGACTGGGTTGTTGATGTCTCGGGCCCCGGGCGTTTCGCGCAGCGCCAACTCCATTTTGGCCGCCACGCGTTTGAGCTCGTCTTGGTCGGGCCCATATACCCGGAATTCTACAGGCGCGTTTATCGGCGCTCCGTTTTGGAACAATACCAGCTTGATACGCGCCCCAGATATCTCGTCGAATTTCTTACGCAGCCGGTCGACCATTGCCCGGGATTTTGACCCTTCCCAATTGTCCATGATAGCCAATACTTCGCCATGGGTCGGGTTTTCGCCGCGTTGGAAAACATTGTAAAAGACAGGCGGATTATATGCGCCGACATTTTCGGCCCGGACTTTAATCGCCGGCTCCGTCTTCAAAATGTCCGAAACTTGCCGAACGATGCGGCCGGTCTCTGCAATGCTAGCGCCTTGTTCCGCTTCTACCGTGACGCGGAAATAGGATGTGTCGGCATTTGGAAACAGGCTGAAACCCAGCAAGGGGATGAAAAGAAATGCCGCGCAGGTGACCGCAAGGGCGCCCCACACCGAACGCCGCGGCCTATCCAGCGCCCAATGCAGCATCGGGTGATAAAATCTGTCGATCTTTAGCATCAGCCACTGAAGTAACGGATTGCCGCCTTCATGATCATCACGCTTCAAGATACGACTGGCAAGGAACGGCACAATTGTCAGCGATACGAGCATCGAGGCGGTAATCGTCGACACGATTGTCGCGATAAAGCTTTGGGTGAATTTGCCCGCGCCCTCCGGCAGGAAGAAAAGCGGAAGGAAGGCAAACACCAAAACACCCGTTGACCCCAAGACGGCCATGGTGATTTCTTTGGTGCCGTCGATCGCCGCTTGGCTCCGGCTTTTCCCCATCCGCAAATGTCGCGCGATGTTTTCGACGACGACAATCGAGTCATCCACCAACAAGCCAAGCGTCAGGATAAAGCCCGCGACCACAAGCTGGCTAAGGTTAAATCCATATGCCGAAATCGCCAGCAATCCCGAAGCAACCGACAGCGGAATCGATATCATCACAATCACCGACGCGCGCCAGCCCAATGGCAGCAACGTGATCAGCACCAAAAACAGCGCAAGGGTGAAGTCGCGCGCAAGTTCCTGAAGACGCTTGCGAATATCCCGGCTTTGATCAAACTCAACGACCGCCTTTATATCCGGCGGAAGCAGCTTCTTTTGAATCTCAAGCTCTTGGATTAATCGGTTACGAAGCTTGGTCGCGTCTGTGCCCTGTTTTTGGTTGGCCGTGATAAATACCCCGCGTTGGCCATTATGGCTGACCTTTACGCGCTGTTCTGCCGATCCCATTTTAATGTCTGCAACATCGGCGACGCGCAATAAGGTTCCGTCATTGGTACGGATGGGCAAATTGCGTATGCGATCAAGGTCGCGAAACGCGCCCCCTGCTTCGATGTTAAAACGGCGTGCACCGCTGGTGACGGCACCTGCGGGAACATCGGCGCCAGCAAGACGGATTGCGTCGACCACGGCGCTTGCGGGAATACGAAGCTCGGCCAAACGTCCCGAGTTGATGGCGACGGTTATTTCGGGTTGAGGCAGCCCATAAATTTCGGACTGCCGGACTTCTTTGTAACGCCCAAGTGCTTCGCTGATATCCCGCGCATATTTTTCCATGCGGTACCAACTGGCCGTCTCGCTGAGCAACGCAATTTGCAAAATGGATGAATTCGTCGTTCGAATTTTCTCGAACTGCAGCTTTTGCAGATCAGCCGGAAGTTGGCTGCGGATGGCCGTCACTTCGCGAACGGTGTCGTTGAAATATTGATCAGGGTCGCCCGACCAATCAAATTCAGCCCGAATGACGGCGTTGCCATCGCTGCTTGTCGAATTTACGCTTTGAATGTCTTCTAGGCCCTGAACCAATTCTTCGATTGGCTTGGTAATCGTCTGCTCAATCTCAGCTGCGTCCGCTCCCGGTTGCGCGGCAACGATGGACACGACAGGCATCGAAAAATGCGGATCAACCGCGCGTGGCACCTGTTGGAATGCAGAGAATCCAAGCGCGCACAGTAGCGTAAAAAGGACTAAGGTTAATTGCCACCGGCGGATGGCGATTTCGGCGATATGCATGTGTTAAGGCTGCGTCGCAATAATACGCACGGGCGACCCCGTTCGCAGTTTTTCCAACCCCGACGTCACAATCTTGTCACCCGGCTTTATACCACCGGACACAGTCACGAATGTGTCAGAGACACGTTCAATCGCGACATTGCGCGTTTCGACGCGATTGTTTTTTGCGACAACATAGACAAGGCCTTCTCCGGTGCGGACACCGAACAATGCAGTAGCTGGAATCTGCAGCAAGTCCCCGCTTTCCATGGCAGGAAGTTTAATATTGGCCGTTCCAATTTGCCCCGATCGCAAGTTTACGCGCGAAGGCAGCCGGAATTGGACGGTAAAGGCGCCCGTTGCCTCATTCGCGCGCCCATCAATTTCCGAAACGGTCGCAGAAACCGGCCCGTCGCCCGCAGACTCAATCATGATGTCCGCCGTCATGCCCACGCGCAATTTTGACGCGTCACGGTCGACGATGGGCACGCGAAAGACAAAGCCTTCATCGGCTTCACCCAGAATGAGCGCTGGCATACCTGCCGCGATAACTTGTCCTGGCTGGACGTTGCGCTGCAAGACGACGCCGCTTGATGGCGCATAAAGCTGCGCTGTGCTGCGCGCAAAGCCAGCCTGCCGGACGCGGGCATCGGCGGCTTTGACAGCCGCGTCTGCCGCTTCGAAACGCGCTTTGGTTATCCAACCATCGGCATATAGCGAACGCACGCGATCAAACTCTGCCCGCGCACGGTCTCGTTCAGCGACGGACACGCTTACGTCAGCGCCAACAATCGTGGAATCCAACGCCGACAATAATGCGCCGCGCTTTACAAAGTCACCTTCTTCAAAGCGAACAACGGCCACTTTTCCTGGGGTGGTGAAGCCAAGCGGCGTTTCCCGCCGATACCGCACCGTTCCCACCGCGCTAATTTCACGCTGAAGGTTTTCCTTTTCAACGGTGAACACGCGCACAACCTGTGCTGTTTCGACCGCAGCCTTTTTGCTGTCCGACGTCTCTCCACAGCCGGCAAGTGCAACGATCGGCAAAAGCCCAATTAAAAATCTCTTCGATGTAGGCAATTTGCTCTCCCCTGCACTGCTATACATCACTCGATAGGCGAGAGCGCGCCGGGATGAAATAGCATTTTGATATGCAACTTATTTTTCTAATTCGACGGACTCAACAGGATGCCCGCAGCCCACTTCACCGGATAGATGCTCGCTGCAGCCGGTCGTTTATCGCAACGCCAATCCCTTCGTGCGGTATCGGCGCGACCGATATGGATAATGCGGCGCTCGCATCGGCCCTGTGTAGCGCGTCAAATAAATTGGCTGCGGCCTGCGCTAGGTCGCCTGAAGCGGACAAATTATCATTGCCCTCCATTTCCCCGAACCCAATGTGCCACTCGCCTGGCTCCGGCTGGATGGCGTTTAAGCGCACAGCTTTTGACGGTGCATAATGGCTGGCCAATTGCCCGGGCGCTTCGATATTTGCTCCTGAGGCCGCCAAGGGGCCAATCCCCAGAACGCGCTCAAGATCCCCCGCGGTGACTGGCCCCGGTCTCAATATCTGCCAACCGTTGTCACGCACCGCAACAATGGTGGATTCGAGCCCTGCAGAACAAGGCCCCCCGTCCAAGATCATCGGAATCGCACCACCAAGCCCCGCAAGCACATGTTCGGCACGGGTCGGGCTTATTCCGCCGCTTTTATTGGCGGACGGCGCCGCAATGTTCAGGCCGGTTTTTTTAAGCAGCGCGTGCATGACGGGATGGGCGGGGCATCGTACTGCAATTGTCGGCAACCCCGCCGTGACGGCGCCCGCAATGTCGGCGTCGGTCCGCAGAGGCAGCACAAGCGTAAGCGGTCCCGGCCAAAATGCCTGCGCCAATTGATGTGCCATCGGGCTGAATTCAGCCAAGTTTTGCGCGGCGGATTGGTCGGCAACATGCACAATCAACGGATTAAAGTCCGGACGACCCTTTGCCGCATATATCTTGGCAACCGCATCGGCATTGCTCGCATCCGCCGCGAGGCCATATACCGTCTCAGTGGGAATCGCGACGATTTGACCGGAACGCAAAAGCTCCATCGCCGCCGTTATTGCGGCGTCATCAGCGGGCAGTACCCAGCCATTCCCCAAGGTATTTGAGCCAAACATCATTCGCGGCTATAGGCCTTGATCGACACGATTTAACAGGATTTTTTATTGATCATGGCCTTTTCTGCATCCGTTACTGAACAAGCATTTGTCCTGAAGCATATCGTAGGTATCGAAGCCTTGTCGCAACATGAACGCTTCGCCGATGCCACCCCCGATATGGTGCAAGCGATTGTGGAAGGCATTGGCGCCTTTGCCGAGGGCGAATTTGCGCCGCTCAACCGCATCGGCGACACCGTTGGTGCGCGTTTGAAAGATGGCAAAGTCGTCATGCCCGAGGGTTTTGTCGCGGCCTACAAGGCCTATGTCGCCAATGGCTGGGGCTCGATAAACGCACCGTCGGCGTTCGGTGGCCAGGGCCTGCCATTTTCGATGGCGACGGTTGCGCTGGATTCCTTGGGCGCGGCGAACATGGCATTTGCCCTGTGCCCGATCTTGTCGGTTGGCGCGATCGAAGCCATCAACCACCATGGGTCAGACCGGCAAAAGCAGTTGTTCCTGCCCAAACTGTCGACTGGCGAATGGTCAGGCACGATGAACCTGACAGAGCCACAGGCAGGTTCCGATGTCGGCGCGCTGAAATCAACCGCGACGCCGCGCGGCGATGGCACCTACCAAATCAAAGGCACCAAAATATATATCAGCTTTGGTGACCATGATATGGCCGAAAACATCGTCCATCTCGTGCTGGCCCGCACGCCCGATGGCCCTGCTGGAACCAAGGGCATCTCGCTGTTTCTGGTCCCAAAATATCAGGTGGCCGAAGATGGCAGCTTTACCAAAGCGAATGATATCAAGGTCGTATCAATCGAACATAAGATGGGCATTAATGCCTCCCCAACGTGCGTTCTCGCGTTTGGCGAAGAGGGTGAATGTATTGGCGAACTGATCGGCCCTGAATTCGGCGGCATGCGTGCGATGTTCACGATGATGAATAACGCGCGGCTAAACGTAGGATTGCAAGGCGTTCAAATTGCCGAAGCCGCAACGCAAAAAGCTATCTGGTTTGCCCGTGAACGGGTTCAATCGGCCAAAGCAAGCGGACCGTCGCGCGAGTCCGTCGCGATTGTCGAACATCCCGATGTCCGCCGCATGCTGCTCCGCATGAAAGCGGGCACGCAAGCGATACGGGCCTTGCTCTATCTGGCCTCGGGCTATGTTGACCGCGCCACGCTCGGCGAAGCTGGAGCGCAGGACATGGTTGATCTGCTGACGCCGCTTGCCAAGACCTACGGCACCGACATGGGCAGCGAGATCGCCTCGTTGGGTATTCAGGTGCATGGCGGAATGGGCTTTGTTGAGGAAACCGGCGCAGCCCAGTTTTATCGGGATATCCGCATTGCCGCCATTTATGAAGGAACCAACGGCATTCAGGCCGCCGATCTTGTGGGGCGTAAACTCGCGATGCAAGGCGGTGATGTGATTCGGAACCATCTCGCGGCTATTTCCCAAGACGCCAGCGACCAACCGGGTCTTTCGGCATTGAGCGCAGCCTGCGCTGAAGTGACTGAGTATATGTTGAGCGCAACCGTGGATGACCGTCTCGCAGGCAGTTACGCCTACACCAACATGATGTCCGTCGTGACCGCCGGATGGTTGATGCTGAAGCAGTTGCAGGCCGCACAAACAGAAATCGACGCGGGAGATACGAGCGCGTTCCTGAAGGCCAAAATCGTCGCCTGCCGTTATTATCTGGGTGTTATGGTTCCCGAAGCCTTTGCCTTCAAAGGCAGCGCGATGGCCGGTGCCGACTTGCTCTACGCATTGGATGCCGAGGATTTGGCGGCTTGAACGACCACACACTCAAACGTATTGCTGAGGCGCTGGAGCGGCTATCACCGCCACCTGCGCCACCGACGGACCTATCATCCCATCCGGCCTATCATTGGAACGGCACGGCATTGGCGCCGGTGCATGATTTCAAGCCACTGCCGCTTGACCTTATCGTTGGTATCGACCGGCAAAAAGCCGACCTGATCGAAAACAGCAGGCGGCATGCTTCGGTCGCTGCAGCGCATGATGTCCTTTTGTGGGGCGCGCGCGGCATGGGGAAATCCGCGCTGGTCAAATCGGTGGTCGCAGCGTTGCAAGAAGAAGGCTTTTTCATCGCGCTTGTCGAGGCGGCGGCAAACCAAATCACCAGCATGCCTGCATTATTCGACGAACTCGCTGCATCAGGCCGCCGTTATCTATTGTTCGTGGACGACATATCTTTCGAGCCCAATGACCAAAGCGCGCGTCTTTTGCGCTCGCTGCTGGAAGGCGGCGTTGAAGCCCGCCCGAACAATGTCCGCTTGTGCGTGACATCGAACCGCCGGAACATCGTCGAAAGAAAAAATGGCGCGGATCCAGATACGGGCGGACGCGATGCCGTCGATGATAGCCTGGCGCTGGCGGACAGGTTTGGCCTTAAGCTCGGTTTTCAATATCCCGATCAGGATGCCTATCTGAAAATGGTTGGCAGCTACGCGGCGCATTTCGACCTCGATTGGGACGAGGCCGATGCCTTAAGTTTCGCGCAAAGCCGTGGCGGCCGGTCGGGCCGCATAGCATGGCATTACACAGTGGAACTTGCCGGCCGTGCGGGCCGACGGATTTAGGCCCTGCCCCTAGCGTTTCGTCCGAACCCGCCAAACAATATTGCCCACATCGTCGCTGACCAAAAGCGAACCGTCCTTTGCGATCACAAGCATCGTTGGCCGACCCTGCGCGTTGCCGTCTTTGTCCAAAAACCCAGTCAAAATGTTGACTGGCTTTCCGGCAGGCTCGCCTTTTGGAAAGGGCACAAAGATGACATCATAGCCAGACACAGGCTTGCGGTTCCAAGAGCCGTGGCGCGCAACAAACGCACCATCGGTCAGTCCGGCACCCAATTTACCCGCATAGCCAAAGGCAAGGCCCAAGGGGGCCGTATGCGCACCCAAGGCGTAATCAGGGCGGCGTTCATATTCCCGCTTTTCTGGCTTCGGTGGTGAAACGCGGTGATCGGTAAAGCCGCCCCAATAATGCTGCGGCCAACCATAATCGGCGCCAAATTCCACAAGGGCCAGATAGTCGGGCACCAGATCCGAACCAAGCATGTCGCGTTCGTTGACCACCGTCCACAGGCGTCCACGGCTATCCCAATCGAGGCCAACGGGGTTACGCAAACCGATGGCATATGGAATTTTCTTGTCCTTCGCGATGTCATATTCGAACACCATCGCGCGGCCATTTTCGAGCTCTATCCCATGTTCAGCAATGTTGCTGTTTGAACCGACCGATATGTAAATCTTCTTACCATCGGGCGATGCTGCAAGGTTGCGCGTCCAATGGTTGTTTGGCGCTTTTGCATTAAACTTTGTAAGCTCTTTGCCCTTCGCCGTAATCTTGGTGTCGCCTGTCTTGTAAGGAAAGGCCATCAATCCATCGGTGTTCGCCACATATAAAGTATCGCGGATCAGCACCATGCCAAATGGCGAATTCAACCCAGTCAGAAACGCTGTTTTCAATTCGGCTTTGCCATCTCCATTGGCGTCACGCAGCAATGTGATGCGGTTGGCAGACGGCACACCCGCGCCAGCCTTGCCCATCAGCCATTTCTCGATAAACCCTGCAATACCGCCAGCTTCGCGCGGCGGAGAATTTGTTTCAGCGACGAGAACATCACCATTGGGCAAGACATACATGTTGCGCGGATGGTCGAGACTTTCTGCAAAGCGCTCGACAACTAGACCCGGCGCAGCGGTTGGTGCTTCGCCGGCTTTCCAGCGGTCAACCTCGGCAACCTTAATGGTCGGGAAAATCTGTTCGCGGCCCTCCGTGATATTGGGCTTAGGCCCGGTCACCGCATCCAAAGGCAATTGCGCAACGTCAGGGCGCGTGATGTACCACACGCCGGCAAGCGCCAACGCGATGAATATCAACGTAATGTTGCGAACGTGCTTCCACATTATTCTGACCCTTATGTGCTTCGTTTACGATCGAACAACCATATCACCACCGCGATCAGGCTACCGATCGCCATACCGATAACCAATCCGGCGGAGGGTTGGTCGAATGCTACGCCGAGGATAGCGCCGATCAATAAACCAAGAGCGACGAAAATGCCGCCGGCAAGACGGGGCTGATTGTTTTGTGTTTCAGACATAATCGCTCTTTGCCACCAACAACGGCAGCCTAGCAAGCCCGATGTTCATGCTTAATTTGCGCTAACCAATTGCTTTGACGGAAACGCGACACGCAAGTTGTAATAAGGCGTTGCAGATGGGCCAATCCCCCCGGGCCTGTCTGCGACCCAAAACAATAATCGAAAGCCGCTGTCTTTATGTATCTGCCGCTCTACGTCGAACCGCGGGACGTTGCTGAAGCCACGACGTTAATGGACACATTCGGTCCCAAAGCCGGCATGGAAGCCGCCGAGCGCGCGGTACAGAGCCGTAATGTTGGCAATCATCTGCATTACTGCCGCTGGCGCCAGATCGAACGCCTCATCATCATGCTGAGCGCGCGCACAACTTTGGGAACCATCCACTGACGCGGAAAGTCAGCTATCGTCCTCAAGCGACAGCAACGATGCGTTGCCACCCGCGCTTGTTGTATCGACAGATGTCGTTCGTTCAGCGCAGAAGCGGTACAAATAATGCGGTCCGCCTGCTTTGGGACCAGTGCCTGATAAGCCTTCACCGCCAAATGGCTGACTGCCCACCACCGCGCCAATCATTGACCGGTTAATGTACAGATTGCCAACGCGGGCAAGGTTTTCGACCAATGCACTGCTTACCGCAATCCTGCTGTGCAGCCCCATAGTCAGACCAAAGCCCTTGGCATTCACCCGCGCGACTGTCGCCTCCAGCTCTCCAGCCTTCCATGTTGCAACATGCACCAATGGGCCAAACCATTCACGGTTCAGATCGTCCAGATTGTCCAGACGGATAACGGTTGGCGGCACAAACAGGCCTTGCGCTGGAACATCTATCTCATGAACTATTCTGTCCGTCGCCTCGGCACGATAGGCCATCAGCTTGTCATAGGAATCCTGATCAATGACAGGTCCGATGTCGGTCGAGGGATCAGCGGGATCGCCAACGTTCAACGTGTCCATAGCGCCGCGCAGCATCTCAAGCGTATGTTCTGCGATATCCTCTTGCAGAAGCAATAACCGCAACGCCGAACAACGCTGCCCCGCCGATTGAAAGCCAGAAATGATGATATCGCGTACGACTTGCTCGGACAAAGCCGTGGAATCGACGATCATGGCGTTGAGGCCACCCGTTTCCGCAATCAGTGGCACCAACGGCCGCGCATCATCGGCGAGCAAGTTGCGCGCAATGGCCTTTGCCGTCGGGACCGAACCAGTAAACACCACGCCAGAAATGCGGACATCGGCGGTCAGGGCCGCGCCAACATCGCCACCGCCGGTAACAATCTGGAGCACATCTTCGGGAACACCGGCTTCGTGCGCCAGCGCCACTGCATATTGCCCAATGGCGGGTGTTTGCGGGGCGGGCTTAGCCACCACGCTATTGCCAGTGACCAATGCCGCCGCCACTTGCCCCAAAAATATGGCCAACGGGAAATTCCACGGCGCAATGGCGACCCACACGCCCCTGCCTTCATGCCGCAGAACATTTCGTTCGCCCGTTGGGCCCGGCAATTCAAAGGGCATTAAATCGGTACGTGCGCGCGCAGCATAATAACGGCAAAAATCAATCGCCTCGCGTACTTCGGAGAGCGCGTCGGGGATCGTTTTGCGCGCCTCTTGTACCAAAACAGCCATTAAACGGCTGCGGTGTGTCTCAAGTAGTTCGGCCAGTCGTTCCAGACAGTCCGCGCGTTCGTCCAATGGGGTATTTGACCATGCCGGATAGGCGGCAAGCGCCGCCGTGACAGCACCTTCTGGTGAGGCTGTTGTCTGGTTGCCCAATGGGACCGGGCGCGCGATGTCCGCTGCAGTTTCTTGCAAAATCACCGCATCATCAAGGTCAATGCCAAGGCTATTCGTTCGTTCTGGCTGAAACAGATCGGCAGGCGCTGCGATGGCTGGGTGCCCTGTGCCGCCAACAGCCATGATTTTCTCTACCGGATCTGCGAGTAGCTCGTCCTCACTGATGGATTGGTCCGCCAGTTGGTGCACGAAACTGCTGTTGGCGCCATTTTCCAGCAAGCGGCGGACCAGATAGGCGAGCAAGTCGCGATGTCCGCCCACCGGAGCGTAGGTGCGGCATTGATAGCCCTCTTCGCGCACAAGGCGCTCAAACAGTCCCTCGCCCATGCCATGCAGGCGCTGAAATTCGAAATCGCGATTGTCCCCCGCCCATTGCAAAATCGTCGCGACGGTAAGCGCGTTATGCGTTGCAAATGCCGGGCGAATTTTGGCCGCCTCAAACATATCTTTTGCGCACGCAAGGTAGGATACGTCCGTTGCCGGCTTGCGGGTAAACAATGGGAAGTCGGTCAGTCCGCGTTCCTGCGCATGTTTGATCTCGCTATCCCAATAGGCACCTTTGACAAGGCGCACTTGCATGATGCGGGACGTATCGTGGCCCAATGCATTGGCCCATGCGATTACGGGGCGGGCGCGTTTGGAATATGCTTGCACCGCCATGCCTAAGCCATCCCAGCCGCGCAAGGCACGATCACGGGCGACGCGTTCAATAATATCTAAGCTCATTTCCAGTCGCGCGGCTTCTTCGGCATCAATGGTGAGTTGCACGCCAAGCGAGGCAGCGGAACGCGCCAATTGCGTGATCATATCGGCCAGTTCTGGAACGCATGTTGCACTCTGCGCGGTTTCATAACGCGGGTGCAGCGCCGACAACTTTACAGAAACGCTATGACCGCGCGTCGCATTGCGACCGACGGCTGCGATGGCCGCGGCGTAGGATTCGAAATATCGTTCTGCGTCATTTTTGGTACGCGCAGCTTCCCCAAGCATGTCGAAACTCGCGGTGAACCCGCGATTGTCTTTTGATTCCATACGCTTGATGGCTTCGTCAATATCGCGGCCCATCACGAAAACTTGGCCCATGAGCCGCATCGCCGCGCCAACGGCCTGCCGCACGAACGGCTCGCCTGCCTTTGCAATCAGGCGCTTCAACGTGCTTGTGCTGTCACCCAGAACGGCTTTGCCCAGAACAAGTCCCCAAGTCGCGCTGTTCACGAGCAAACTTGATGACTGCCCCTTATGATTGCCCCATTCCGCTTCGGTCAGCTTGTCGGCAATCAACAGATCAGCCGTCTGGGGATCGGGCACACGCAAAAACGCCTCCGCAAGCGAAAGGAGCGCGGTGCCCTCCTCCGTTCCGAGACGATATTCCTGCAGAAACTGGTTCACCCAACCATCGGCTTGCACCTGGCGCAAATCGGCCAGCAGGGTCCGCGCGGTGCGCACAACTTCGGCGCGCGCTGTGCCATCGACAGCAGCGGCGACCACCAATGGGGCGAGCACTTCTGGTTCAGACTTGCGATGAAAGGGCCGGATGGCAGTTCGTGCGGATTCGAGTGATGAAGTCATTGCCGCGCTTTGCCGGATAAAGCGCAGGCAGACAAGTTTCAGTTGAAACGAAAAAGCCAGCCCTCGGGTGAGGGCTGGCTCATGATCGTCAGGCTACCGCCTGATCGACCGTTCCGTCCGGATGTGAATGAGGTTCAGGGATCACATCCGGACGAAATGCTGATATTCTATCGATAGCGGCGGCAATTGCTGTCCGACTTGTCGATTGCACGACCGGCCAAGGCACCGACGGCTGCACCAATGATGCTGCCTTCGGTTTTGTTGCCGCGACGGGAGACTTCGTTTCCAAGCAGCCCGCCTGCAACTGCACCAATGATGGTGCCGCCTGTACCCTTGTCGCAACGCGCATTGCCGCGGTAGGCATTGTTGCGATAATAGCGGTCACCACGACGATATTCACGACGGTCATCGCGGTCATAACGGTCACCGCGGCTGTAATAGCCATCATTATTGCCATGACGGGCCAAAGCTGGAGTGGCGGAAAATCCGGTTACGGCCGTTGCTGCAAGTACCAGCGCACCGATGCTTTTTTTCAAATTTCTCACGTTCGATACTCCTTATTTTCCGGTTCGGCCCGCATTGGGCAATTCGGCGATTTGCTTTGCCAATAATTGCCTTATGAACATGCGTGATTGACTGCATGCTGAATGTGTCTGTTATCGCTTGTTCATATTCAGCCCTTAAATGATGAACGCGCGTGGGAGTTTTATGTCACCGAAGATTAAGCGTCTTGCGCTGGGCATCGGACTCGCATGTGTCGCTGTCGGCGGCGTCCGGACGATTTATCCAAGTGACAGCCAAGATATCACGCTCAAGCCCCTAACGCTCAATCCGGACAATCCGGCCATGCGCAAGGTGGGGGAACTGGAGTTTATAGCGGCATGGGAACTGCGCAGCCGGAATGACGACTTCGGCGGAATTTCGGCGCTTACGGCACTCAAGGATGGCCGCTTCGTTGGCATAGGCGATGCAGGCACGATAATTGGATTTGGACTTACAAATCATGTCAGCACAAATCGGCCGTTTATCGCGCCGCTCCCTAACTTAAACGGACCAGAGACCAACTATAAGGATCGCGACAGCGAAGGCATTGCCTATGACCCCGACAGCGATCAGTTTTGGGTAAGCTTTGAGGCGCATCACGCCATTCGGCGCTATTCCGTTTCGTTTGCGCATTCTACTGGCATTGTGCGCCCAGCGGCCATGCAGAACTGGCCAAAGAATAAAGGCGCAGAAAGCCTGATCCGGCTTAAGGACGGCCAGTTCATCATTATCGCCGAAAGCGTAGACGACGGGACGCACCCTGCCCTCCTGTTTTCCGGCGACCCAGTTGAGCGGGGTAGCAACATCACCCAGTTCCGCTTTCGTCCGCCCACGGGCTATCGCGTCACGGACGGCGCGGAGTTACCCGACGGACGAATCGCATTGGTCAATCGTTCGATTGGATTTCCGCAGGGCTTTTCCGCGAAAGTATCGCTGTTCAACCCAAATGACATCGGCACAAGCGCGGTCGCAGCGGGAACGGTAATCGCTTCACTGGCGCCTCCGTTGTTGGTCGACAATCTGGAAGGCATTGCGGTCACAACCGAGGGGCCGCGGGTTTACCTTTGGCTTATTTCCGACAATAATTTCAGCATTTTTCAACGGACGATATTGATGAAGTTCCGGCTGCCCTCTGCCCCGGACAAGAAAAAACCGGAGGCAGTTTCTGCCCCCGGCTTTGATTCGCTTTAGCTAAAGGCTGCAAACGCAGCCGCCAGGCTTACGCCGCAGCTTTTTGCTTCTTGGCGATTTCTTTTTTCACCTTGCGCGCGTTTGTCGAGAGCTTCTCGTCCGAAGTCTTCAACAACCAGTTGTCGAGACCGCCCACATGCTCAACCGAACGCAGACCGTGGGTCGAAACGCGGAACTTGTAGCCCTGCTCAAGGGCATCCGACAACAAAGTGACATTCTGCAAGTTAGGCAGGAATGTACGCTTGGTTTTGTTGTTGGCGTGGCTCACATTGTTGCCGACCAGACGGCCTTTACCGGTGAGTTCGCAGATGCGCGCCATGATGTATGTCCTGTATAAAAAAGTGTATGCGGAATCACTGTTCCGCGAAAGTCGCTGCCCCTAACGCTCCACACCGAAAAGGTCAAGCCGATGTGTGGTCAAAAGCAGTAATCTGCGCTAGCAAAATAACATGCCCTTATCCAAAGCCCGCGAAATGATGAACGAAGCGCTCAACTTGGCGCAGGCAGCCGCCGCGCAAGGCGAAGTGCCCGTTGGCGCGATTGTCGTCAAGGATGGGGTCATTATTGGCCGTGGCGCCAACCGTCCGCTTGAGCATCATGACCCCACGGCCCATGCGGAAATCCTCGCTATCCGCGCCGCTGCGGCGCATCTTGGCAACGACCGCCTCACGGGATGTGACCTGTGGGTCACGCTGGAGCCCTGTGCGATGTGTGCAGGCGCAATCGCCCATTCACGCATAGCCCGCCTCTATTATGGCGCGGAGGACCCCAAGGGCGGCGCTGTGGCGCATGGTCCGCGCTTATTTGAACAGCCCACGGTGCATCATCGCCCCGAAATATATTCTGGCATATCCGCAGACGAATCGGCGGAACTGCTTCAGGCGTTTTTCAAAGACCGGCGCTAACGCAGATTTTTCCCGAAAAACGCAAGCGTGCGGGCCCACGACAAGTCCGCCGCTGCTTTGTCAAAACGGGGCGTGCTGTCATTGTGGAAGCCATGTTGCGTGCCCGGATAGAAATGCACCTGAAACGCCTTCTGGTTCGCAATAAGCGCTGCCTGATAGGGGAGCCAGCCTGCGTTGATGCGACCATCGACCTCGGCGTAATGGATCAACAGCGGCGCCTTAATAAAAGGAACTTCGGCCGCAGTTGGCTGGCGACCATAATAAGGCACGGACGCAGCCATTTCCGGATAAGCAACGGCCAACGCATTGCAGACACCGCCACCATAACAAAAACCCACCGCGCCAACCTTGCCTGTGCTGTCGGCATGATCGCGCAAGAATTCAAAGCTGGCGAAAAAGTCTTCCAATAATTTGCCGGGGTTCAGCTTTGCCTGCAGCTCACGGCCTTTTTCGTCATTGCCCGGATAACCGCCGAGCGACGACAGGCCATCGGGGCCAAACGCCATATATCCAGCCTTTGCCAAACGACGCAAGACATCTTCGATATACGGGTTCAACCCGCGATTTTCGTGGACCACCAACACCGCTGGTAACTTGCCCGTGGCCTTGGCTGGCCGCGCCAGCAACCCGCTGATGCTGCCATGCCCATCGGGGCTTTGTACCGTCACCCGCGAGGTGACAATTTCCGAATCGTCGGCCTTAACTTGCTGCGCCAAAGCATAATCCGGCTGCAACTGGTTGAGTATCATAAGGCCAGTTACGCCCGCAGCCGCGAATTTAGCGGCTTCGCGGATGAATTCACGTTTGGTCAGCTTGCCGTGGACATAGCCATCGAAAATTTCAAGAATATAGGGATGGAAGTCACTGGCCTTCATGCGCGGTGACGTATCGGCTTCTGCCATCCTTATTCTCCTTAATGGACAAACCGGGCTACGACGTCACGATAGGAGCGGCTGACTTTTACCTGTGCACCGGATTCGAGCACCAGGAAGCATTCGCCGTTCGTATGCGGCTTAACCTGCCGCACCTGATCCAAATTGACGATTGTCGAACGATGGACGCGCTGGAACGTCCTTGGATCGAGGCGTTTTTCCAGATCCTTCATGGTCTCGCGCAGAATGAGCGAGTTGTCGGCGGTGTAGATGCACATATAATCGCCAGCCGCATCAATCCGTTCGATACTTTCCACATCGACGCGGAAAATCTGGCCGCGATCTTTGATATTGATAAGCTTTTCAAACCGCGTTGACGCCAGGTCATCGTCAATCGAACTCAGATTGTCAGCCGCATCCGGCGCGACTTCGTTAATGACGGTACGAAGCCTGTCCAGCTCATCCGATGTGCGCTTGTCGGCAAGCCTGCTGCGCACACGGTCCATGGTGTCGGCAAGACGTTCTGGTTCGACCGGCTTCATGAGATAATCGATCGCCTGCGCTTCGAACGCCTTAATCGCATGTTCCGAATAGGCCGTCACAAAGACAAACAACGGCGGATCAATATCCATCACCCCCTGAACAACCGAAAAGCCATCAAATCCGGGCATCTGAATGTCGAGAAACACCAAATCGGGTTTTAGCGTTTTAATCTTGCGAATGGCTTCACGGCCATTGTGGCAGGTCGCGACGATTTCGATGTCGTCGAACGGCTGCAGCCTTAATTCAAGGCCTTGGATCGCCAACTTTTCATCGTCGACCAATATTGTACGAATGCTCATCCGGATATTTGTCCTTGCTGCTTAGCCCCCGCCTGAATGTCTTCCCCTGCTATAATCCGGCTTTGATATGGTAGTTCCAACAAAACCTCAAATCCTCCGCCCGCTTTTACATAATGTTCAAAGCGTTGATCGTCGCCATAAGCTTGTGAAAGTCGCTCGCGGGTATTCGCCATACCAACCCCGGTAGAGAGGCTGTGATCTTGCTGCCCCGGCTGCAAGCCCGGTCCCGTATCCGATACGGTAATCCGCACTCTTTGGCCGACGAGTTGAGCGGTCACGGAAATGTCGGCGCCCTCTTCTTTCGGGGTCACCGCATATTTAATGGCATTTTCCACCAATGGCTGCAGGAGAAGTGACGGCACCAGAGCGTTTTCGACAGCGGGTTCAATCGTGAAATATGTCCGCAGCCGTTCTTCAAAACGCATCTTTTCGATATCGAGATACAGTTTCAACGTCTCAACCTCTTGCGTCAGCGGCACCTTGGCCGCAGCCTCGTTGATGAGGGTGAAGCGCAAAAATGACGATAGCCGCGACAACATGGCATTTGCCTGCTCCGTCTGCTTCAGTAGCACGAGCGTAGATATGCTGTTCAATGTGTTGAATAGGAAATGCGGGTTCAACTGATACCGCAACATCGTCAGCTGCGCGCTGGTGGCCTGCGCCTCAAGCCGCATCATCTGATCCGCTTGTTCTTCAGCGCGCACAAAATAATTGATCGCGTAATAAAGCGCAGACCAAGCCGCCAACAGCACGGAGTTAATATAGATCGCAGCGAGCCATAACTGCGCAAAGGGCGTTTCATCCACCCCGTCCCGAATGGTTTGAAGCACCCACACGTCCATATACGCATAGCCAATGGTGGCCAAAGACACCGCGACGAACGTCAGGCTCCACGTAATAAATGGCCGCTGATCAATCAGAAATCGGTAAATAACCGAGAGCAGAAGCGTGATCGAATAACCGGTGACCGCTGATATCAGGATGGGCACAAGGAAGCTGACGGGCTGCCCTTGGGCAATACCCGACGCGGCGCGCAAAATGACTGCACCGGCCCATCCGGCCGAATGCAGATTCCAAAACGCACGATTTTTATCGGCAAAAAAGGGTTTGTCTGTAAGCTCAAGTACCGCCATAAAATCGGTCTAGACGCATTTTACGCGCGCATGAAGCACTTGTTTCATCACAGGGACATGATAGGGTTTTGGGGAGAGGATACCGACCATGGACAACCACGAAGACCGCGCAAATTTCCACGACATGTCACAGAGCACGCAAGAAGATTGGCAGATCATCATGCGGCACAATATCCCGTTCTCGCAAAATGGCGGACAACGGATATTGGACCATCTTCGACTGCTCGATGGCGATTTTGGTGGCTTCGCGGTGGACCGGTTGACCCATTCCTTGCAAACCGCGACGCGCGCCCATCGGGATGGACGCGACGAAGATTATGTCGTCATGGCGCTGCTGCATGACATTGGCGATACACTTGGCGCGACAAACCACCCGGACATTGCTGCTGCCATATTAAAGCCGTTCGTTTCCGAAAAACTCCACTGGATTGTTCAAAACCACGGCATTTTCCAAGGTCACAACTTCTTCCACCATCTTGGACTTGATCGGGACATGCGCGAAAAATTCCGCGGTCATGAATGGTTTGCTGACACCGAAGAATTCATCGACAAATATGACTGCCCAGCGTTCGATCCCGAATATGACACGCTGCCATTGGAGTTTTTCGAACCCATGGTGACGAAGCTGTTCCGCCATCCGATCAACAGCATTTATAAGCGTGAAGCAGAGGCAGTCGCTTAATCACCTCATTTCGGTGGGTGCCCTTATAACGGGGGCCATTCGTGCATATAAATAAGGCTCACCGGACGTTCGCGTGAACGATCCGGCGCTTTGCACGTTGTCCCCTCCACCCCCGAAAGGAAAACATCATGGCAAAGAGCCAAAAGAAATCGAACCGTGAAGTCCGCAAACCAAAGGCCGAGGGACCCAAGAAGCAAAACGCTTCGAATCCCTCAACCAAAGGCAACCCCGCCGGGTTGCCTCCAACGAAGAGCTAGGGGCTTAACGCCCCAATAGCACCCTTGCCTGACCGGCAACCTGTGCCAGCATCGCGGGCGTCGGTATGCCTGCCATGCGGGCGCGGTCGACCATCGCCTTGAATGCACGCACGCGGACGGCGTTGGTTTGCAGCCAATCCTGTGCATCCTCGAGCGGCTTCTTGGCGGCACGGCGGCGTAGGAAATCCAAACGCATCGTTTGGAAATCGCGCGCCAGACCCGCAACCAGCAATCGCTCCCACGGGTCATGCGGATCAATCTGCATCGCCGCCCCTTGCGCCCAGCTGAGGCCAAGCGCATCGCCTATGGCGGTGAAAGCACGCGTAAGCGCAGTCACATCACCCTTTTGGGTCGACGACAACGCCGCCAGACCAATAGCACCATCCAACTGCGCCAATTCAACCAGCCTATCGGCAATTTTGCGTGGCGCACCATTTTCCGTAAGCCGTGCGCCAAAACGTTCCGTTTGAAGCCGGACATCGTTGGGCAACAACCCGTCAAGCGCGGCAGACAATTTCTGCACAACGGGGGCATATACGGCGGTCGCAGCACTGACATCGCGCCCTTCATGTGCGTTGCGAATGATGTCCGCCATCTGTGCACGAATTTCAACGGCCGCTTGATTGAATAACATCAACCGCGTTGCCTCCGGCATGGGTGTCGTATCGATGGCCTGCCACAGCGATGGCAGATCATAGATGCGCTCGGCAATGGCGAACGCCGCCGCAACATCACCAAGGCCGCAGCCCTCTTCCTCCGCAAGTTCAAACGGGTGCAGCATGCCAAGCCGGTTGATCATGCGGTTTGCCAATTTGGTCGCGATGATTTCCTTACGCAAACGGTGCGACAGAATCGCGCCTTTGTGCTCCTTGACCATCGCCTCTGGAAACGCCGCCAGCAGTTCGCTGTCCATTGAGGCATCCTGTGCCAAAGGCGCATCCTCAACACCGTCCTGCGCGGCCAGCTTTGCCGTCGACAGCAGCACGGCCAATTCAGGCCGGGTCAGACCGCGTCCTTCACTTGCGCGCCGGAACAGTTCTTCATTCGGCGCAAGCCCCTCAACCGCGCGGTCGAGCTTGCCAGAGCCTTCGAAAATTTCAATGAGCCGGACATAGGCAGGCAAATCCCCTGCCCCGCCGGTTTCAGCAATGGAAAGCGCGAGCGTTTGGAGGCGATTGTCCTCAAGCACCAAATGCGCAACGGCATCGGTCATATCGGCGAGCAGCATGTTGCGCGCCGGTTCCTTCAACTTGCCGGCACGCATTTGCGCATTCAGCGCGATTTTGATGTTCACCTCATTATCCGAACAATCCACGCCGGCGCTGTTGTCGATGAAGTCGGTGTTGATCCGGCCCCCGCGCAATGCGTAGCCAATACGCCCCGCCTGCGTGACGCCAAGGTTGGCACCTTCGCCGATGACCATTGCTCGAACGTCCGCACCATTGACGCGGATCGCATCATTGCCCGGGTCGCCAACATCCAAATGGCCTTCGCTTCGGTCCTTAATATAGGTTCCAATCCCGCCAAACCACATCAGCTGCACAGGCGCCTTCAATATCGCGGTCATCAATGCAGACGGTTCAATTTCTTTCGCATCAATGCCCAATAATACCCTGATTTCAGGTGAAATTCTGATGGATTTTTCGGTGCGCGCAAATACGCCGCCGCCCTTTGAAATCAGCTTGCTGTCATAATCGAGCCAACTTGAGCGCGGCAGATTGAACAAACGCTGCCGTTCTTTCCAGCTGACCGCCGGATCGGGATCGGGATCAAAAAAGATATGGCGGTGGTCGAACGCGGCGACGACTTTCAGTGTTTTCGAAAGCAGCATGCCGTTGCCAAAAACGTCGCCGGACATGTCACCAACGCCCGCGACCGTGACAGGTTCTTTTTGAACGTCGATACCCATTTCGGCAAAATGGCGCTGGACCGAAAGCCAACCACCCTTGGCCGTGATGCCCATCGCCTTATGGTCATATCCAACCGAGCCGCCGCTGGCGAAAGCATCGCCCAACCAGAAATTGCGTTCCAGCGCGATGGCGTTTGCGGTGTCGGAAAATGTCGCCGTTCCCTTGTCAGCGGCAACAACGAAATAGGGATCATCCCCGTCATGAATGACGACATTGTCGGGATGCACGATGCGGTCGTTGACGATGTTGTCGGTTATCGACAGCAAGGTCCGGATGAATATCTTGTAGGCCTCGGTACCTTCGGCGAACCAGGCATCACGGTCGACGCGCATGTCGGGCAGCCGCTTGGGGTAAAAGCCGCCCTTCGCGCCAGTCGGCACGATCACGGCGTTTTTAACGCGCTGCGCCTTCATCAAACCAAGAACTTCCGTGCGAAAATCGTCCCGCCGGTCTGACCAGCGCAGACCGCCACGCGCCACGGGGCCAGCGCGCAAGTGAATGCCTTCGACACGCGGCGAATATAGGAACACTTCGCGCCATGGCAGCGGCGCAGGCAGGCCGGGGACTTTCGCGCAATCGAGCTTAAACGCCAGCGCTTCTGCGGCAGCCGCCGAAAAGGCGTTGGTGCGGACCGTCGCCAAAACGATCGCCAAGAACCGGCGCAATATCCGGTCTTCGTCGATGGCCGATACTGCGGCCAAGTCGGCGTTGATCGACTTTACATATTTGGTGATCTCCTTTTCGCGGTCACCGGAATGGGCGGGGTTATGCCGGACGTCGAACAGGGCAATGATCGAACGCGTAACATTGGCGTTTTTGGCCAGTGCCGACACCACAGTCGGCATGCCATAGGTCACACCCGTTTGACGCAAATAGCGATACCATGCCCGAAGCCAGATGACTGATTGCGGATCAAGACCGCCGACCGTCACCAGCTGGTTAAAGACATCATTTTCAAAGCTGCCGTCCAAAACCTGGCTCAGCGCGCCTTCGATAATGTGCGGACGTTTCATCACCGTTGCCACATCGCCGCCGCGCAGCGACAGACGGAAATCGTGGATATAATTGCCGTCGCCCAACGCGGTGGGCAATTCTTCCAACACGTCGAAACCGAAATTCTCAAGCGCCGGAACAACATCGCTGAGCGGAAGCGCGCCGCCACCGCTATAAATTTTGAGCCGAAGATTATCGCCGTCGACGAACAGCCGGGTGACTTTACTGTGGTCGCGCTCCATATTGAGCAAGCCGACCATATCGCGCGCAGCTTCTTCGGCAGAATAGGTGCTGCGATAATTGGCGGGAAAACCCGCGCCGTAACGCACGAGCATGGCGGCCGCGCGCTTTTCATCGGTCAGCGAAGCGAGCGCCGCTTCGACCGCAGGCTCCCATCCGCGCACCATCAGCTCGACTTTGCCGTCAAGCACGGCCTCGTCGACCTTTTGGTCGCGATCTGGAAGGTCGAGCGTGTAACGCAGCAAGGCGACGCCGCCATCCTCCAGACCAATCGTCCAGCCGAGCAAGCTACCGCCCGTGGCATCTATGAGCATATTCTGGATCTGCTTGCGGATGCCTGTCGAGACATCGTCGCGCGGAAGCCAGACGAAAATGTACAAATGTCGCCCAAGCGGCGACCGCAGCGCAATCAGCTTCGGCCGTGGGCGATCCGTAAGCGACATGGCAGTCAGCGTAACGCGCTCCAGATCATCTAATTTTAGCGCAACCAAAAGATCGTGCGGCAGCGCCGTCAGTGCATGTGCCATCGCCTTGCCCGCGTGCCCCGAAGGGTCAAAGCCAAACCGCTCCATAAGCGCTGCCAGATGCGTTCTCAGCACGGGTATTGCCTCTGGGGTAGTTGCGAGTGCTGCGCTCGTCCAAAGCCCTGCAGTGACCGCTACGCCCGCAATGCGGTCGCCGGTTACAACGGGAATGACGATTAGATCCAGCTGGACATTACGGTGCACCGTCGAAACCCGGTTGGATTTAAGCACCAGCGGTGCGACGCCGCCGTCTTCAAACCATTTGATCGCAAGGCCAACGCTGTCTTCTGCCAGAACCGGCGCATCGGTCACGCGCGATAGACCAAGGCGGTCGGACCGCGTGCCATCACGGCTGATCTGTTCGTGCGCCAGAACCGTCATATTATTTTTGGAGAACCAACGAAGGAGCGCAGCGCCCTCGCTTTCGGGCAGACTGTCCGCGTCAGCCGACAAAGCCGCCAGCATATCGCGCCAGTCGGTAACCGCACCACGCACATCGGCCAGAACGGCGGCGAGGTGCATTTCAAGCTGCCGGCGCTCCCGCGCGTCGACCCGTTCCGTTTCGAGGTAGATAAATGATTCCCGGGCCTGACCATCCACGCGCTTCCGGCCGAGATCGGTGAGCGTCAGGGCATCATCGCGGACGACACTCAACACGGGGTGAATGATGCGTTTGACGGATATGCCATTTGCGGCAACGGCGGCGGAGACCGAATCCACCAAAAATGGCATGTCGTCGTTATTCAACGCAATCCGCATCATCAAACGGCCCTGCGCATCGGTGAAACTATCGAGCGCGATGGCGGCAGTGCCAGCTTTGCGATGGAGACCCGTTTCAATAGTGAAGCGGGCGGCCTCTTCCGTTGCCTTGGCATCAAAACCTTCATTTTCGCCGGGCAGCGCCGTTTCAGCGAACGCCGAAATCATTGCCTTCAGCAGGCTTTTGTCGAGTTTTCCGGTAGTTTTTGCAATTTTGGCGGCCGCCATGAAATCATCTCCTGAGCCCGCAAGCATGTGGTTAAGTGCCATGTTCAACGATAAAAATACGTTGTAATTTTATTACAAGGCTTATGACGCCGTTCGAGTGCTTAAACAAGTCGCGTTTGTAACTTGTTGCGACAGTCATTACTCCTGTGTAGCGTAAGCAAAAGTTAAGAATATGGGAGGTTGTGCGTGGATAAACGGCTTACATTATGGATTTTGGTGGGGATGATCCTCGGCGTAGCCGTGGGTTACACGGTCCATGTCAGTTTCGCGCAGGACAGTACGCAGTTCGAATATCTCACCAAGACGTTCAAACTGCTTTCGGATATTTTCCTTAATCTCATCAAGCTTTTGGTCGCGCCGCTGATCCTGTCGACCATCGTCGTCGGTATTGCGCACATGGGTGACAGCAGTGCGCTGGGCAGAATCGGTTTTCGTGCCATCTCGTGGTTCGTCGTCGCCAGCTTCATCTCGATTGGGCTTGGACTGTTGATGGTGAACCTGCTCCAGCCAGGCATTGGCGCGCCGGTAGATACCATCACCAATGCCGCTGCCACGATTGGCGAGGTCAAGAAGCTCGACTTTTGGGATTTCATCCTGTCGATTTTCCCGAAAAATGCGTTCGAAGCGATGGCAACGAACAATATTTTGCAGATTTTGGTGTTCGCATTGTTCGCTGGCATCGCATTGTCCGCTCTGGGCGAAAAAGGTGCGCCACTTGTTCGTGGCGCTGAAGCCCTTGCCGAAATGATGCTGCAAATCACACATTATGTGATGCGTTATGCGCCTGTTGCGGTGTTTGGCGCACTGGCTGCCGTGGTTTCCAAGAGCGGCCTGGCGATTTTGCTGACCTATCTCGAGCTCGTGGGTGAGTTTTATCTGTCACTCGCATTGTTGTGGACGATCCTTTTGTCGCTTGGAGCGATCTTCTTAGGCCGACGCATTTGGACACTCATTCGTTACATCCGCGAACCCATGCTCATCGCATTCTCGACCGCGTCCAGCGAAGCGGCGTTGCCAAAATTGTTTGAACAGCTTGATCGCTTCGGTGTCCCGCGCCGGATCTCGGGCTTCATTCTGCCATTGGGCTACAGCTTCAACCTTGATGGTTCGATGATGTATATGAGCTTCGCGACCATCTTCATCGCGCAAGCTTATGGTATCGATTTGCCCATCGGAACGCAGATCCTGATCCTGCTAACGCTGATGATTTCGTCGAAGGGCGTAGCCGCCGTGCCCCGCGCATCGTTGGTGGTCATTACCGGCACGCTGGCGATGTTTGACTTGCCTGTCGAAGGTGTCGCGTTGATCCTCGCGATTGACCAGTTCCTCGACATGGGCCGGACCGCGACCAACGTCGTGGGTAACGCCGTGGCAACGTCCGTCATCACCAAATGGGAAGGCATGCTTGAGGTCGAAGAGCCAGAGTTTGTTGAACCATTGCATGCGCCTGCGCACACGGCAGCGCACGGCAAGGCCGGGCTGGACCTTGCCAGCGACATGGTGACTGACGAACGGAAAACGAAGCTTTAAGCGGGGTGCTTGTGCCCCAGCAAGGTGCCTTTGGCACCTTGGCTGTCGAGCTTGAAGTCCATATTATAATGCTCTTTGCGCCACCGGCGGGCGACCACACGCTCGCCGGGACGCGCAGCATCATCCAGCAGCACGCGGCCACCGGGACGCAAATGCGGAAATAGGCTCGCCGCCGCACCGCGCACATGCGGATGAAGTGCCCATGGCGGTCCATCAACGATCAGCAGGTCGATTTCAGCCGGCACATCGCTCAGTTGATACCAATGGCCCGGCCAACCAGCCGGTGGCGGCCCTAATGGCGCATGGCGAATTTCGACATCCATATTGTTATCACGGATCCAATCCTGCGTCGTCGACGCAAAATCCGCGTGCTGGTCAAAGCTGACGATTTTTCCACCACCAAATAGCTGCAGTGCCCGCGCGGCGACGAAAGTGGATGCCCCGCAACCCAGCTCAACCACCTGCTGCGGGCGCATTTCTTCGATTGCAGAAACGATGTGCCACAAAAAATGCGTATCTGCTTTCCAGCTGCCCAAATTGGGCAACGCATCCTGCGGCAAATCGAGATAAGCGAGCAGTTTCGCCTTATCCTTCTTTCGGCCACCATCGAGGCTGCGCAACAACCATGGCCATTGGATGGCGCCATAAGCCATGACCATGACCCGGTCGCTCAACGATAATGTGAGATCAAGATCGTCGAGGGCCAAGAAAGCCGTGTTTTCACGCGTGGTCATATCGTCCTCCAATGACGCTGTGCCGCCAACAGTCAATCACGCATTTTTCAGACTGCACGATTTTCCGCACCCTTTGCGATGTTGGGGCAACCGATTGTCAAAATCATTGTTTCACGGATGCTTTACAATCTCGAAAATAGTTGAATAACTGCGCATTGGAGAAGGAGAAACGGAATGAATGATCGAACGGCTGTGCGCAGCGGTGGGTTGGCGATCACCAACCCCAAAATAATGCTGTTCGCGCTTCTGCTCGTGTACATTCTGAACTTTCTGGATCGCCAGATTGTCAATATTCTGGCCGAACCTATCAAGGGCGAGCTTGGGCTGAGCGATACACAGCTCGGTTTGCTCGCTGGCCCTGCTTTCGCGGTTTTTTATGCCGTGCTCGGCATACCAATCGCCCGCTATGCGGATAACGCAAAGACCAACCGGGTTTGGCTGATTTCGATATGCCTCGCGGTATGGTCGGGGATGACAGCGATATGCGGCTTTGCCCAAAACTTCGCGCAACTTGCTCTTGCCCGGATCGGCGTGGGGGTCGGTGAAGCCGGCTGCACGCCCGCTGCACACTCGCTGATCGCAGACAGCGTGCCACCCGAAAAACGGTCGTCAGCTATCGCCTTTTTTGGGTTGGGCATCCCAATTGGTGGACTGCTTGGCCTCATCATTGGCGGGATCGTCAACGACCAATATGGCTGGCGCATTGCGCTCATGCTGGTTGGTATGCCGGGTATATTGCTGGCGTTTCTACTGCCATTGATCATCCGCGATCCACGGCGATGCGCCGATAGCGCGCATTTCAACACCGCAGACTCGCCCGTGAAGGCAAAGCTGTCGATTAAAGACGCTGTGCGTGAAGTCTTTGCGTCCAAGGCCTATTTGTACGTCTTCATCGCCGCATCATTCACCGCCTTCCTCAGCTACGGCAAGGGTCTGTGGACGATCAGCTTCTTCATCCGTTCGCACGGCCTATCAACGACCGAGGCGGGGCTTGCTATGGCGGTCGCACTTGGCATTTCCGGCATCATCGGCACATGGCTTGGCGGAAAAATGGCCGATGTTTTTGGCAAGCGTGATAAGCGGCAGATCTTGACCCTGCCTGCCATCGGGATGGCGATCGCCGCACCGATTTTATTTGCCGGTTATTGGGCCGAAGATTGGCGGATTGCCGTCGCCCTGCTCATTCTGCCGACCATATTGAACTCGGCTTATTACGGCCCTGCTTATGGATGCGTCCAAGGTCTTGTCCGGCCAGAGGCGCGCGCCATTGCCGCATCGCTTGTCGTCTTTGGACAAAATCTCATCGGGCTTGGCATGGGCCCATTGCTGTTCGGCGTGCTGTCCGATTGGCTGCAACCCATGGCCGGCGACGAAAGCGTCCGCTGGGTGCTGTATGGCGCAGCCTGGCTTGGGCTGATCCCCGCCTTCTTCTTCTGGCGCGCTAGCTTGCGGCTGAACGCAGAGCTGAAAAGCGGTTAATCCGCAAACGGGTCGCGCACCAAAATCGTGTCTTCGCGCTGCGGAGACGTCGATACCAAGGCAACGGGCGTTTCGATCAGTTCCTGAACACGGGTGATATATTTAATCGCCTGTGCAGGAAGGTCGGCCCAACTGCGTGCGCCGGCGGTCGTTTCCTGCCAACCGGGCATTTCTTCGTAAATCGGCTCGACTGCGGCCTGCTCTGCGGCATGCGCGGGCAGATAATCATATACCTTGCCGTTCAGGCGGTAGCCCGTGCAGATTTTGATCGTGTCAAAACCGTCCAAGACATCCAATTTCGTCAGCGCAATTCCCGTGACACCGGACACCGCACAGCTTTGACGCACGATTACGGCATCGAACCAACCGCAACGGCGTTTTCTGCCCGTCACGGTTCCAAACTCGTGTCCGCGTTCGCCCAGCCGCTGGCCCGTTTCATCTTCCAACTCGGTGGGGAAAGGCCCCGAACCAACCCGCGTGGTATATGCCTTCACAATACCAAGGACAAAACCGGCCGCACTTGGTCCAAGACCAGAGCCAGCAGCAGCAGTGCCCGAAACCGTGTTCGACGATGTCACAAATGGATAGGTGCCATGGTCCACATCCAGCAAAACGCCCTGCGCGCCTTCAAACAATATCCGTGCGCCTGCCTTGCGCACTTGGTTCAACCGCTTCCACACTGGCTGCGCATATTCGAGAACGAATGGCGCAATTTCCTTAAGGTCAGCGATCAAACGAGCACGGTCTACCGGCGGTTCGCCAAAACCGGCGCGCAGCGCATCATGGTGCGCGCACAGACGGTCCAATTGCGCATCCAGCGCATCCAAATGCGCAAGATCACAACCGCGAATGGCGCGGCGGCCAACCTTATCTTCATATGCAGGGCCAATTCCGCGGCCCGTGGTGCCGATCTTGCCCGAACCGGCGGCGGCTTCACGCAAGCCATCCAAATCACGATGGATCGGCAAAATCAGCGCGCAATTATCGGCAAGCGCGAAGTTTTCTGTCGTAATCGAAACGCCCTGGCCGCGCAGCTTCGTCATTTCGTCGCGCAACGCCCATGGGTCCAGAACAACGCCATTGCCGATAATCGACAGCGTGCCCGTCACGATACCCGACGGCAGCAGCGACAATTTATATACATTTTCGCCGACCACCAAAGTGTGGCCCGCATTATGTCCGCCCTGAAAACGGACCACTGCGTCGGCGCGTTCCGCCAACCAGTCGACAATCTTACCTTTACCCTCGTCGCCCCATTGAGCGCCAATTACGGTTACATTTGCCATCAGATATTCCCTGTCAAAGCCAGATAGCTCTGGGGCCTTTTTCTGCGCAGGAGCTTTTTCCTGCGAAGGGATTCGCCATGTGCTCCGTTATGATTATGATTGCGCTGCGTCCACCCTAAAGCAACGTGATGGACGATTTCAGACTATAACTGCCTGCCCGTTTGCCCATATATGGGTGCAGCCCAGCACGGCGGCGTTGTCATTATCGTCCAACGCAGCAACGGTAACCCAACCTTCGCTGCGCAATTTCGCGCTGGTGGCAGCATCGGTACCGAGCGGCAGGAACAAGCGCTGCACATTGCTTTCTTCGGCCAAGTCAATCAACGGATCGGGATAAAGCGAGAATCCAGTTGCGGCTTCAGATGGGCCATCCGCACGGTTGATATAATATGTGCCACCACGACCGAGCGCCGCGCTATAGCCTTTCGCGAAGATCGTGAAACCGAACCAGCTTTGATATTCAAAGCCATGCCGTTCGGTGGGATCAAGCGTCACATTGGCACGGCCAGCGACCGTTGCGGCGATGCTTTCAAGCGCCTGGATTCGCGATGCAAGTGCACCACCAGCATCAATCGCCCGCAATTTTTCAACGGCCGCATCAAATGGCCCCGTCGCGGCGAGCAATGGCAGATAGGCATCCGCACCCAACACGCTCAGGCCGCCAGCATCCTTCATATCGAGTTCGGAACGGACGGCATCAATTTTATCAGGAGCCAAAGGCAGCGCTTTTTCAGCAAGCCTTTCGACCAAGTCAGGGAGCGTAAAATCAATGGTGATGTCTTTAACGCCCGCTGCCTCCAGCGCATCGATGGCTACGCCGACAATTTCGCACGCCGCAGCAACGCTGTCATTGCCGATCAATTCCGCGCCAAGCTGCGTCAATTCACGCTCTGGACGCAGTTGCTTTGCCTTCAGGCGCAGAACCTGACCATGATAGCACAAGCGCAGCGGCCGCGGCGATTCTTGCATCCGCGTGGTCGCAATGCGCCCAACCTGCACGGTTATATCGCCACGTAAGGCGAGCGTATGCCCGGAAACGGGATCGGTAAAACGCAAATGCTGATTCCGCGCCGCGCCGCCACTGCGTTCGGCAAGCGCGCTTTCAAATTCGGCGATGGCTGGCGCCACTCTGGCATAGCCATAGCTTGTCAGCACATCGATCATGGCACGCGACACCCGCGCCGCAACCTCCGCTTGGGGAGGAAGTCGGTCGCGGAAGCCTTCAGGCAGCAAGTCGGGCGGAATCTTCATGCACGTTCTTTACGCGAAAAGTTCTCGTGGGGAAGCCCCGCTTAGAACTTAAGTGCCTTTACTGTCTTTACGCCCGGAAGCGACGCCAACTGCTTAAGAACAGCCTCTGGAATAGCGGCATCCATCGACAACAGCAAAACCGCCTCGCCACCTGCACTGCGGCGACCCAAATGGAACGTGCCGATATTCAAGCCAGCTTCACCCAATGCCGTACCGACACGGCCAATGAAGCCCGGTGCATCTTCGTTGACGATATACAGCATGCTGCCTTCAAGCTCAGCTTCAAGGCTGATCCCGAAAATCTCGACAAGCCGCGCTTCGCTGTTGGCGAACAATGTGCCTGCAACCGAACGTGGGCCTTGCGCTGTGTTCACCGTGACACGCACCAATGTGTGATAGGCACCCGCCTTGTCATGGCGGACTTCACGGATATCAAATCCACGCTCTTTTGCCAAAAACGGCGCATTGACCATATTCACCGCGTCCGAAAAACGCCGCATGAAACCGGAAAGGACAGCGGCGGTAATGGGCTTGATATTCAATTCAGCCGCAGCGCCCTCAACCTCAATCGCGATATTATCGAGATTGTCGTGCGCAAGCTGGCCAACCAGTGAACCCAGCTTTTGCGCCAAGGTCATATATGGCTTTAACTTAGGCGCTTCTTCTGCTGACAGGCTTGGCATGTTGAGCGCATTGGTCACGCCGCCATTGACGAGATAATCCGCCATCTGTTCGGCAACTTGCAGCGCAACATTGACCTGCGCTTCGTTGGTCGACGCGCCCAAATGCGGCGTACAGATGAAGTTTGGCGTGCCAAACAATGGCGATTCCTTGGCCGGCTCCGTTGCGAACACGTCTAATGCAGCGCCGCCAACTTGGCCGCTGTCCAACGCTTCTTTCAACGCGGCTTCATCAACCAGACCGCCGCGCGCGCAGTTGATGATGCGCACACCCTTTTTGGTTTTCGCCAAATTTTCTTTGGACAGGATATTGCGGGTCTGATCGGTCAACGGCGTGTGCAAGGTGATGAAATCAGCCTTGGCCAACAGCGTGTCCAAGTCCGCCTTTTCCACGCCCATTTCAATGGCGCGTTCCGCCGTCAGGAATGGGTCAAAGGCAACGACCTTCATGCGCAACCCAAGCGCGCGGCTTGCGACGATGGAACCGATATTCCCTGCGCCGATAAGGCCAAGCGTCTTGCCGGTGACTTCAACGCCCATGAAGCCGTTTTTCGGCCAGAGGCCAGCTTGCGTCTGCGCATTTGCTTCTGGCAATTGGCGTGCCAGTGCGAACATCAATGCAATCGCATGTTCGGCGGTGGTGATCGAGTTACCGAACGGCGTGTTCATAACGACAACGCCCTTTGCCGAGGCGTTCGGGATATCCACATTGTCGACGCCGATACCGGCACGGCCAATAACCTTTAGGTTAGTGGCGGCGTCGAGGATGGCTTTCGTGACCTTGGTCGAGCTGCGAATGGCAAGGCCATCATAATCGCCGATGATGGCGGCGAGCTCTTCAGGGCTTTTGTCGGTAATGACATCAACGTCGCAGCCGCGTTCAGCGAAAATCTTCGCTGCGTTGGGATCCATTTTGTCGGAGATAAGAACGCGTGGTTTGGTCATGTTGAAATTCCTATATGTCTTTTGTCGTCATCCCCGACTTGATCGGGGATCGATGGACTGAAATGTCGGCTTGCGCAGACATGTGCGTTCACGGATTCCCGCATGCGCGGGAATGGCACGGGTGGGATTTAAGCTTTGGCTTTCTGATAAGCCCAATCGAGCCAAGGGCCGAGCGCTTCAATATCTGCGGTGTCGACAGTGGCGCCGCACCAAATACGAAGGCCCGCAGGCGCGTCGCGATATCCGGCGATGTCATAAGCCGCATCTTCCGCCTCAAGCATTGACGCCATTTTCTTGATCATGGCTTCGTCTGCACCCTCAACGGTCAGGCACACCGACGTCGTTGACCGAATAGCAGGATCAGCGGCAAGAAAGCCGAGATAGTCGCGTGTCTCAACGATTTTTGCGAGCGCAGCAGCATTTGCGTTACTGCGGGCCATAAGGCTTTGCAAACCGCCAACGGTCTTCGCCCACTCAAGCGCAAAGATCACATCTTCCACCGCAAGCATCGATGGCGTGTTAATCGTTTCGCCCTTGAAGATGCCTTCGGCGAGCGCGCCTTTCGACATCAAGCGGAAAACTTTTGGAAGCGGCCAAGCAGGGGTGTAATTTTCAAGCCGTTCAACAGCGCGCGGTCCGAGAATGAGCACGCCATGTGCCCCTTCACCGCCGAGCACTTTTTGCCAGCTGAACGTTGTGACATCCAGCTTGTCCCAAGGCATGTCATAGGCAAACACCGCCGACGTAGCATCGTTGAAAGTCAGGCCTTCACGGTCATCAGCAATCCAGTCGCCATTTGGAACGCGCGCACCTGAAGTCGTGCCGTTCCATGTGAAAACCACGTCGTTGGAAAAATCTACCGCGCTCAGATCAGGAATTTCGCCATAGGGCGCGTTCATGACGGTCGCATTCAGCTTGAGCTGCTTGTTGACGTCTGTGACCCAGCCCTCACCAAAGCTTTCCCACGCCATCATTGTGACCGGGCGTGCGCCAAGCATGGTCCACATCGCCATTTCGATTGCGCCGGTATCCGAACCGGGGACAATGCCAATGCGGTGCGTGTCAGGCACCTGAAGCACTTCGCGCATCAGATCGATCGCCAGTTGAAGGCGCGATTTACCGATTTTCGCACGATGCGAACGGCCAAGCGATTCGGTTTGAAGTTTTTCGGGACTCCAGCCTGGCGGTTTCGCGCAGGGACCAGAGGAAAAATACGGACGCGCCGGTTTAACGGCGGGGGGTACTATAGTCATGTAAGCTTCTCCTTGCAGAGAGCAGCGCGGCGTTGGGACCGCGTGGCCCGGAGCCGCGTTTAAGCGCAGCCCCGGCTTTGTCAATGACTATCGCAAAATGTGATCAGTAACCGGCCTTACGAAACAAAACTTCGCCGCGGCGACCAACGTATAATTTCTCGAGCGTTACAGGGTGGAAATAGGCTTCAACACGGTCGCCTTCTGGCGTTGTGCCGTACACTTCATAACAACCGCCATCGACCTTCGCCTTGCGGACGGTCCAGCCTTCCTTGGTAAGTTTATCGGTAAGTGCCTGTTGGCTTTTCCAACCCGAAACCGGTCCAGCCTTACAGGTGATAACGCCGGTTGCCGATGCAGGCACCGATGCAAAAGCAATTGCGGTCGCTGCGGCGAGTGAAAGTGAAGTCAATAAACGCATATTCATGCTCCTTTAAATGCAGATTTACGGGGAAGAAAAAAGCGGGCCGCCACGAGCAACGCCAATGGGGCGAAATGAACGAGCGCTGGGCCTAGATTATTGTGGATGAATATCCAGTGTACCAGAACAAGCACGGCAGCGGGATACACAAGGCGTTGCAGCCGCTTCCATCCCGCTTTCAGCGCGCGCATCGATGCATCATTACTCGTCAGCGCAAGCGGAACAAACAATAGCATGGCCGCCCATCCCGTCCAGATACCCAGCGCGAGAAACTCGGCAATAATGTCGTCAATATTGCCCATGTCGATGAGGTAGAAAGCCAGATGGAGCAACGCATAAGCGAACGCAGCGACACCCAGCGCACGGCGGCGCTGGATCAACCAACTGAGCCATGGGCGTGGCCCCAGCACCGACAACAACGGACTTAAAACCATCGCGACAATCATAAAACGCGCGGACCATTCGCCTGTCGGATGCAGCATATCCATCGCGATGCGGTCACCCGCATAGAAGCTGCGCATCATCAATATCGCTGGCAAAGACAGCAATATCCAAAACAGCCACTTCTTATTAAGAATGATTCGCAACATGCATTCGGGATAATCGCGCGCGCGGTTGTGCGCAACGCGGAAATTGAATCAATATCCACGCCTTTGCCGTGATACGACGTCCATTTGGTCGATTTGGGGCTGCGCAGCGGTGAGATTTCGCTATTACATCTTACATGGCCGTCGTCACTGCTCCAAGAATTCTGCTTGTCGCGAGCGCGCTGTTGTTGGCGTCGTGCAGCGCGCGTGAGGCCCCGAAAACGACACGCACGGGTGCAAACGCAACAACGGAAAATGCGCGGCAGTGCATGGCGGGTTTAAAAGAAAAATCAGTCCGCTTTGCCGGCTTGCCCAACAAAAGTTTCGACGGCGGGTGCCGCACGATCGACACGGTCAAGCTCATGGATTTTGGCACGCCGGCCACCAATTTGGGTGCGATGACGTGCCCGCTGGCCGCCAATTTTACCGATTGGGCACGCTATGCCGTGCGTCCCGCCGCCAAGCAGTATTTGGGCGCTGAGGTCGTCCGCATCGAAACAATGGGCACATTCAATTGCCGGAACATCTATGGGATGCGTTCGGGCAAATTATCCGAACATGCCTTTGCCAATGCCGTCGATGTCTCGGCGTTCGTTTTGCGTGACGGCCGCCGCGTGTCCGTGCTCACAGGCTGGAACGGATCCAGCGAAGAACGCGCGTTCCTGCGCCGTCTGCACCAGTCCGCCTGCAAACGGTTCGGCACTGTGCTTGGCCCCGATTATAACGCTGCGCATGCCAACCATTTCCATTTGGACATGGCCCGATCGATGCGCAACGGCACATCCTTTTGCCGATGAGGGGCTTTTGCCGATGAGGGGTGGCAGAACACGCCCTTGCACCCTATATACAGGGTAATGACAGACACAAAAATTAACGATCGCCGCTTCTACAAGGCACAACAAGAAGCCGACTTTGCTGAACAGCAACTCTCCACCCCGCAAACGCAAAGCAAGTCATACCGGCTCGCATTTCAGGACACCGACTTCCTGTTGCGTGAAGATTTGCGCCCCGTCCGTTTCCAGCTGGAACTGCTCAAAACCGAAATGCTGCTGGACGAGGCCAACATCGGATCCATGTTGGTGATCTACGGCTCTGCACGCATTCCCGAAGCCGATGGTGCAGATGCCTTGATCGCGGCGGCAACCGACGAGCGGTCGGAAATCATTGCCGAGCGCATGAAGGAAAAGGCGCGTTTCTACGACGAATCCCGTCATCTTGCACAGCTGGCAGGACAGGCCAATGTGACGGACGAAGAAGGGCGACGCCACTTCGTCGTATGTTCGGGCGGTGGCCCATCCATCATGGAAGCCGCCAACCGCGGCGCGCACGACGTTGGCGCGGAATCGGTTGGTCTGAATATCGTGCTTCCGCATGAACAGGCGCCAAATCTTTTTGTGACGCCGCGATTGAGTTTCCAGTTCCACTATTTCGCGTTGCGCAAAATGCACTTCTTGCTGCGCGCACGTGCCGTTGCGGTGTTCCCCGGTGGCTTTGGAACGTTCGACGAATTTTTCGAACTGCTCACGCTTGTCCAAACCGGCAAGATCAAAAAGATGCCGATCCTGCTATTTGGCCGCGCATTCTGGAACCGTGTTGTGAACTTTGAGGAGCTTATGCTCGAGGGCGTCATCAGCCCACGTGATCTGGAACTCTTCCAGTTTGTAGAAACCGCAGAAGAAGCATGGAATGCTATCTGCGATTTCTACGAAGTCTCAAACTGATTTGATATAATTACTTTGCAGCAGGTGCCGCTGGCGCTGCTGCATCAGCCGCTGGCGCAGCAGCTGCTTCACCGGTTGCTGCATCAGCCGCAGGTGCTGCGGCGTCGGCTGCTGGTGGTGTTGGCAACGGCAGGTTTGAACCCTGCGCATTGAGATACGCGATCAAATTTGCGCGTTCTTCGGGGTTACCCAAGCCGGCGAAAGTCATCTTCGTGCCGGGCGCATATTTCTTAGGGTTGGCAAGCCACTTGTCCATGCCTTCAAAGTCCCAGTTGCCGGGAACGCTTTTCAGCGCGTCCGAATAGGAAAAGCCTGCAACATGGCCGTGCGGTTTACCCATCGCAGCCCAAAGATTTGGGCCAATTCCATTTGGTCCGCCTTGCGCAATGGTATGGCAAGCTGCGCATTTTTTGAAAACCGCTTCGCCCTTTGCAACATCAGCAGTGGCAAGCAATGTTGCAATCGGCACAGCCGCGGCACCACCGGCTTCGCCGCCAGCTTCCGCTGCAACTGCAAAACCTTCTTTTTCAGGCGCTTCACCGTGGAAGTACATGCCCGATACGATGCTTAGTCCGAGCGCGACGATGCCGCCTGCCAAAACCCAGCCTGCAATTGTGTTACTACGATCATCCATTGGTTATCAGCCCTGAAATGCGGTTTTAAGCCGGCGTCGGTCTGACGGCCGGATTCTCAAGCCCCTCTAATAGTGTCAGTAAGGCCGTGCAAGTGTCCAATTCCAGACTTGCCGGATAAGTTTGGCTATCCTATCGCGATAGCCATATGAACAGTTACCCCGCACCCGCACTCGCACTTGTCAGAACCATGACTTTAGCTGCGCATGAACAGCCTGCAAAAGCGATTGCCTTTCAAGGTGCGCCCGGCGCGAATTCACATCTTGCCGCGTTGGAATATGATGCGGATTGCTTGCCCCTGCCCTGCTTCTCGTTCGAAGATGCCATTGACGCCGTCAAAGACGGATCGGCAGCGCGGGCGATTATTCCGATTGAGAATTCACTGCACGGCCGCGTGGCCGACATCCATTTTCTTTTGCCGGAATCTGGCCTTAGCATCATCGCCGAGCATTTCATGCCGATCCGCCACTGCCTGATGGCGAAATCAGCCGATGCGGAATTGAAAACAGCCATGAGCCACCCGCAGGCACTTGGCCAATGCCGCCATTATCTGCGTTCGCATGGTATTATTCCGGTCGCTTATGCAGACACGGCCGCTGCGGCTGCTTTTGTTGCGGCCAATGATGATACTTCGGCTGCCGCCATAGCGCCGCCAATCGCCGCGGAGCTATATGGCCTTGTCCCGATCAACGACGGTGTTCAGGATGATGCGAGCAATACGACGCGGTTTGTCGTTTTATCGCGTGAGCCTGTGAGCAACGTCGGGGTGACGGGGACGTTGATGACAACGCTCATCTTTGAAGTGAAGAACGTCCCTGCAGCGTTATACAAGGCGATGGGCGGCTTTGCGACCAATGGCGTCAATATGACGAAGCTGGAAAGCTATCAAAACGGTGCAAGCTTTGCCGCAACCGAATTTTTTGCGGATATCGAAGGCGCGCCGGGTGACCCAGCCGTTGACCGCGCGTTGGATGAACTGCGCTTTCATTGCAACTCGGTCCGCTTGCTCGGTACATATGTGCAAACCCGCAATCGCGGCTGAGCGGTCCTAACTGCCTAGCCCTTGTTTCCGTCACTTTTGAGCAAGAAGAAGACGACAAAAGCGCAAAGGCACCGGGCGGCGGTGCCTTAGTGCGCCGCGCCCCAGCTTGGCCCTGTCCCGATTTCAATACCGAGCGGGACGGTGAGCTTCACCAACGGTTCGGCCGCGCCTGCCATAATCGCGCGGATGACGTCGCTTGCCGCGGCGACATCCGCCTCTGGCAGTTCGAACACAAGTTCGTCATGCACCTGAAGCAACATCTTCACATGGCCTAAGCCAGCGGCTTTCAACGCCGGCCCCATTTGCACCATAGCGCGTTTGATGATGTCAGCGCTTGTACCCTGAATCGGTGCGTTGATGGCAGCGCGCTCACTACCCTGCCGTTCTGCCTGATTGGGGGATATGATGCGCGGAAACCATGTTTTCCGGCCGAACAACGTCGTCGAATGGCCGCATTCGCGGACCGTGGCCATGGTTTCCTGAATATAGTTCGAAATGCCCGGGAAGCGTTGGAAATATGCGTCGATAAGCGCCTGCGCTTCGTCGGCGGTGGATTCCAAACGCTTTGAAAGACCCCATCGGGAAATGCCGTATAGAATCGAAAAGTTGATAGTCTTGGCACGGCCGCGTGTGTCGCGGTTTACTTCGCCAAACAGTTCCAATGCCGTCCGCGCATGAATGTCTTCGCCCTTTTCAAAGGCATCGCGCAAGGGTTCAACATCCGCGAAATGCGCCGCAAGCCGCAGCTCGATTTGGCTATAGTCGGCAGACAGGATCACATTGCCTGGTTCGGCGACAAAAGCGTCCCGGATTTGACGACCGGTTTCGGTACGAATGGGAATATTTTGCAAGTTCGGATCTGTCGATGATAGCCGCCCGGTTTGTGCGCCGACGAGACTATAGCTTGTGTGCACACGGCCCGTTTTCGGGTCAATCTGCTGCTGCAGGCTGTCGGTATAGGTTGATTTCAGCTTCGCCAATTGCCGCCAATCGAGAACCTTGCGTGCGATATCGATGCCCTGCCCCGCCAGATCTTCCAGCACGGTCACGTCGGTTGAATATTGCCCCGACTTACCCTTTTTGCCGCCCTTATAGCCCATTTTTCCAAACAGGATTTCGCCAAGCTGCTGTGGGCTGCCGATCGTAAACGGCTGTCCAGCAAGGCCATGAATTTCCTTTTCGAGCAGTTCCATTTGCGCGGCGAATTCGGATGACAATCGCGCCAGCACCGTCCGGTCGACTTTAATGCCTAAGCATTCCATCTGCGACAGGACAGGCACGAGCGGGCGGTCTACCAGTTCATAGATGCTGGTCGCCTTTTCAGGGCTCATCCGTAACTTTAGGTGGTGCCACAACCGCAAGGTCACGTCGGCATCTTCCGCCGCATAGCAGGTCGCGTCAGACAGCGGGACGGCGGCAAAACCAATCTGGCTTTTGCCCGTTCCCGTGACGCTTTTATAAGAGATGCATTCATGTCCCAAATGCGTTTTAGCGAGTTCATCCATGCCATGCAGTTGACGGCCTGCATCCAAGGCAAAGCTCATGACCATCGTGTCATCATAGGGCGTTATGTGCACATCATGCCGCGCCAATACCGACATATCATATTTCAGATTCTGGCCAATTTTCAGCACGCTGGGATCGCTGAGCAGTGGGCGCAACCGTTGCATCGCAACGTCCAATGCTATCTGAACCGGCTTTTCCGCGAACATATCTGTGCCGCCATGTGCCAGCGGGACATAACATGCCTCCCCCGGTGCGACCGCCAGGCTGAAGCCAACAAGATTGGCGCTCGCCGCTTGCAAGCTGTCTGTTTCGGTGTCGAAACCCAACGTTCCTGTTTCACGGGCGCGGGAAATCCAATGGTCCAGCCGAGCAACATCCGTGACGCATTCATATGTCGACACATCAATTTTGGGCATAGCGGGCGGCAAAGCTGCTGCCCCCGCTGTGGGCGCGGATATCGGGGCGTCGCCCTTGCTTGCAGCCTTGGGGTTGCCGGCAATCGCTTTATTCGCGGCAGCGGTATTCGCAACGTGCCCGATACGCTTCAAAAGTGAGTTGAACCCGTGATGCTCCAAAAATGCGGCGAGCGGCTCTTCGGGGATTGTGCCCAACACCATGTCTTCAATCGCGATGGGCAGCGGGCAATCTTCTTTCAAAGTCACCAGCACTTTTGACAGACGCGCCTTTTCCGCATGCTCAATCAAATTATCGCGCATTTTGGACGGCTTCATAGACGGTGCGGCGGCCAAGACGCTTTCGAGGTCACCAAATTCCTGAATAAGCTTCGTCGCCGTCTTTGGGCCGACGCCGGGGACGCCCGGCACATTGTCGACGCTATCGCCCATCAGCGCCAGCACATCGCCAACCCGTTCGGGCTCGACACCAAATTTTTCGTATACTTCCTCGGCGCGAATGCGTTCGTTTTTCATCGTGTCGAACATGTCGATGCACGGTTCCACCAACTGCATCAGATCCTTGTCGCTGCTAACGATGGTTACATGCCAGCCGGCGGCGCTCGCGGCGCGCGCATAGCTTGCTATCATGTCATCGGCCTCGACATCATCTTCTTCCACCAACGGCAAAGAGAACGCCCGTGTCGCATCCCGGATCATCGGGAATTGTGGTCTTAAATCCTCCGGTGGGTCGGGCCTGTGCGCCTTATATTGGTCATAGATCCGGTTGCGGAATGACTGGCTCGATTTATCGAGGACCACAGCCATATGTGTTGGACCATCCGCTTGATTGAGGTCGTCCGCCAGCTTCCACAGCATGGTCGTGTAGCCATATACCGCACCGACCGGCTCGCCATGCTTATTGGTGAGCGGCGGCAGCCGGTGATAGGCCCGGAAAATATAGGCGGAGCCATCGACGAGATAGAGATGCTTTTGGTCTGACATGGCGGAGCGATAGCAGCCCGTTTTGGCCAAGTCTTTTCCTAATTTGCAGCGACGCTATTGGCACCCATATTGCAGGCGATTGCGGTGGAACTATGCGCGCGACTTGCGCCACAAAAGAAGGCCGCTGGCGATAATGATCGCGGACCCGGCAAGCGATGTCATGTCAGGCCAATCGCCGAAAACCAATATGCCAAGCGCGAGTGCCATCAACAACTGGACATATGTCATCGGCGCGATGTCCGCCGCCGAAGCGCGGGTCGTTGCCATAAAAATCAACCAGTGCGCAAAGCTAGCGGTGACCGCAACGACGGCACAGCGCGCCACGATGGTCCAGTCCGGTATACCTATATGCAATGTCGCAACGCCCAAAAAATGCCCTAAAATCGCTGCGGTCAGGATGAATGGCACCGCAAGCGACGCGACCAGAAATTGCATCAAAATCGGTGTCCCTGCGCCAGCGACGGCACGATTGCCAATCATCAAAAGCGCCATCGACATAGCCGCTGCGAGGGGCAACAAAGCAACCCAACCCAGTTCGGCAACATTGGGCCGCATGATGAGAAGAACGCCGCCAAACGCAATAAATGTGGCCGTCCATTTGGTCACATTCGTCCGTTCGTGCAGAAAAATGGCGCTCAAGACCGCCGTGATCATCGGGCTTGTGAAACCAATTGCCGTAGCCTCAGCTAATGGCATGACGAAGATCGACAAAAAGAAACAGATGGTTGCCATGGCCACTGCAAATCCGCGCAGGATCTGAACTTTGGGCATGGGCAAAGCAAATCCCTGCCTGCCTTCCTTGAGATAAAGCAACGTACCCAAGCCCAGCGCACCGATCGAATAGCGCAGCGCCGCCACGGCAGTACCGGGCCAGGCACCGGCAATCGATTTGATGACCGCATCGCCCAAGGACAAAAGAGCAAAGCCGCAAACGGCATATAAAAGACCCGATCGGGCCGACGATGCAGGCACTGGATTTCCTTCGATTACCGCGTTCTCTTAAAAGTGTTTGCCATGAATGCAAAGCGGCAGAAATCTTTGTCGGGCAACCCAAGAACAGCAAACTGTTACCGATTTATTTACCATTTGTCGGTAGCCAGAAATCCTTAGTCCATAGAATATCGGAGCGGGATAGCGTGAGCGCATTTGGGAAAAAACCAGGCTTGTCTGTAGGGCGCTCATCATTTGGCGTGGCGCGCCCCATGACCGGTGGTGGGCCTTCCATTGCGCAACAGCCAGATTACCCGCAAACGACGGGCGGTGGCGAACAATTTCCACCCATTGAATCGGCAAACTTACCCGGTGGCAGCAACGGCGGTCCGCAGACCGCAATGCAGGAAGCCATGTCGCGCTTGTCAGACCGTGCAAACAACGCGGCACCAGTCGATGAAGGTCCCCAAGGCTTTGAAGCGTCGGTACACAAAATCAAAGAACAGGTTCTCCCGCGTTTTTTGGAGCGTGTGAACCCCGAAGCGGCGGCATCGCTGAATAAAGAAGAGCTGACCGAAGAGTTCCGTCCGATCATTCTTGAAGTGCTGGCGGAACTCAAGCTGACGCTTAACCGCCGCGAACAATTTGCTTTGGAAAAAGTGCTCGTCGACGAACTGCTCGGCTTTGGTCCGCTTGAAGAGTTGCTCAGCGATCCGGACATTACCGATATCATGGTCAATGGCCCGTTGCAGACCTATATCGAAAAAAGAGAAAGCTGCAGATTGCGCCGATCCAGTTTCGTGACGAAGAGCATTTGTTCCAGATCGCACAGCGCATCGTGAACCAAGTCGGTCGCCGCGTTGACCAGACCACACCTTTGGCTGACGCGCGACTGAAAGACGGTAGCCGCGTGAACGTCATTGTTCCCCCGCTATCACTGCGCGGCACCGCCATTTCCATTCGTAAATTTTCCGAAAAGCCAATCACAATCGACATGTTGAAGGGCTTTGGTTCGATGAGCGAACCTATGGCAACGGCATTGAAGATTGCTGGGGCAAGCCGGATGAATATCGTCATTTCAGGCGGTACGGGTTCCGGCAAAACGACGATGCTGAACGCTTTGTCCAAAATGATTGACCCGGGTGAGCGCGTTTTGACGATTGAAGATGCCGCCGAACTTCGGCTTCAACAGCCGCACTGGCTAGCGCTTGAAACACGCCCTCCGAACTTGGAAGGTGATGGCGCTATTACCATCGGTGACCTTGTGAAGAACGCGCTGCGTATGCGCCCTGACCGGATCATGTTGGGCGAAATTCGTGGCGCGGAGTGTTTCGACCTCCTCGCCGCAATGAACACCGGTCATGATGGATCCATGTGTACGCTCCACGCCAACAACCCGCGCGAGTGCTTGGGTCGTATGGAAAATATGATCATGATGGGCGACATCAAAATACCTAAAGAAGCCATTTCCCGGCAAATTGCGGAATCTGTCGACCTCATCGTTCAGGTAAAGCGGCTGCGCGATGGTTCACGTCGCACCACCCAGATTACGGAAGTCATCGGGATGGAAGGCGACGTCATCGTCACGCAGGATCTGTTCAAATTTGAATATCGCGATGAAGATTCTGACGGCAAAATCCACGGTGAGTGGGTCGCGGGTGGCGTTCGTCCCTATTCGCTGGAAAAGGCACGGCAGTTCGGATTTGACCAGCCATTCCTTGAGGCGTGCCTCGGCTAGGGTCAGGACCTAAAGCCCTTTAATCGCCAACGCGGATGCCAATACAGTAATCAGCACGGAAAATACGGTGATTCCGGTCCACGGCATTATACCGACCTGATCGAGTTTAGTGCGTTTATGGCGCCGACGATCAGCAACACTGCTAATCAGCACCAGCAATGCCGATGCCGCGGACAAAGAAGTCCAAAAATGGTCTTGCCAATTCATCAGGGTAAAGCTGCTCATTCCGAAATGCTCTCGGTCATTCTATTCATAAAATCTAGGCTCAGCGATTGCGCGGCGGTTTTGATGCACGGGAATTTGCTGCCGAACTTCCGCGATCTTATCGAGATTCAAATCAACAAAAGCGAGTCCGGGCGTGCTTCCCATATCAAGAACGACCTCTCCCCAAGGATCGACAACAAGTGAATGCCCGTACGTCTCGCGGCCATCTTCATGTGCCCCGCATTGCGCTGCTGCAATCACGAAACATTCGCTTTCAATCGCCCGTGCCCGAAGCAACGCGTGCCAGTGCGCCGCTCCTGTGGGCACTGTAAATGCCGACGGCAGCGTGATGATATCCACGCCAGCCTTTGCATAAGCGCTGAACAAGTCTGGAAAACGCATATCGTAGCAAACCGCTAACCCCATTCGTCCCAATGGCGTGTCCACGATTACGGGGGTTTCGCCGCCGACAAAGGCCGAAGACTCGCGCCAACTTTCGCCGGATTTCAAATCCACATCAAACAAATGGATTTTGTCATAGCGCGCGATAATTTCGCCATTGGCCGAGATGACGATGCTGCGGTTTGCGAGTTGTGGTCCGGCACCATGCACCACCGGAATAGATCCCAAGTGAACCCATATCTTATTGCGCAATGCAGCTTCAGCGATGTGTTCGATCGACTCGGTCTGCGCCTCTTCAAATATGTGCAACCGCGCTTCGTCGCGCCTTCGGTTGATCATTATCGACATTTCGGGGGCAAAATACATGACGGCCCCGCCGTGCGCAGCCGCTTCGATCGCCCTGATCATCTCAGAAGCGTTTGCCGCTGGCAAAACACCACTCGTCATCTGGTGCACAGCTACGCGCAAGGAATACCGCCGTTACCGCAACCAACCGCAGCATGATTTTGAAGAAACATGGCCATCCAAAATGGTTCGCAGTATTGAATGAAAAATGCAACAGTCCGGAAAATAGAGAAGCATTAGAAAACGACATGAACTCCGGGCGTGTCGGCAATAGCAATAACGGGAAATGGGACCATGGTACAAAAACTCAACGTCTTGGTAACTGGGGGCGCTGGATATGTTGGCAGCCACGCCGTGCTCGCTTTAATCGACGCGGGTCATCGCCCTATTGTTATCGATAATCTTGTCACAGGTTTCCGTTGGGCCGTGGCTGAAGACGCCGGATTCTTCCATGGTGACATCAGCGATTCAGAGCTGGTCGAAAGCATCATTCGCGATGAACAGATCGACGCCATCATGCACTTTGCGGGATCGGTGGTTGTGCCGGAATCTGTTGAGAACCCCCTAAAATATTACAACAATAATACCGCAAAAAGCCGCAGTTTGATTGAGACGGCCATTTCATCCGGCGTCAAACATATGATTTTTTCGTCGACCGCGGCGACATATGGCATCCCCGAAACCAGCCCGGTGCGGGAAGATATGGCGACACAGCCCATCAATCCGTACGGAACATCGAAATTGATGACAGAAATGATGTTGCGTGATGTCGCGGCGGCGCATGATTTCAACTATTGCGCGCTGCGTTACTTCAATGTCGCGGGTGCCGATCCGCTGGCGCGCACGGGTCAGTCCACTGTCGGCGCGACACATTTGCTAAAAATCGCGGTTGAGGCTGCCCTTGGCAAGCGGGAAAGCGTGAGCGTTTTCGGCACCGACTATGCGACCGAAGATGGGACGGGCGTTCGCGATTACATCCATGTCAGCGACCTTGCTGCGGCGCACGTCATCGCGCTTGAGGCACTTATCGCCGACCCCGAACGGAGCCACACGCTCAATTGCGGATACGGCCATGGCTATTCGGTCATGCAGGTCCTCGATGCTGTCGACCGCGTGACCAACAAGAAATTGCATCGCAAAATGGAGGGCCGGCGCGCCGGAGATCCTGACTCGCTGATTTCTGATAACAAAGCGATCAAGGATCGCTTTGGTTGGGAACCGCGCTACGACAATCTGGACCAAATCGTCCAACACGCGCTCGCATGGGAACGCCGCCTGACAGATATTCAAAGCGCCTAAGCGCTCTCTTGCGCTTTGGCGTCAAGCGACCCATATCCAAAATATGGAAAATCACTCTCACGGAAATCCGTCCACTTGGTACGGCACCACCATATTGTCTGTGCGCAAAAACGGCAAAGTCGTCATCGCTGGTGATGGCCAAGTCTCCATGGGCCAAACGGTTATGAAGCCCAATGCCAAGAAGGTCCGTCAGTTGCATGACGGATCCGTCATTGGTGGCTTTGCCGGCGCGACCGCCGATGCGTTCACGCTGTTCGAGCGGCTTGAGCGCAAGCTGGAGCAGCATCGTGGTCAATTGATGCGCGCTGCGGTGGAATTGGCCAAAGATTGGCGCACCGATAAATATCTTCGCAATTTGGAAGCGATGATGATTGTCGCTGACAAAGAGGTGACATTGATCCTGACCGGCAATGGCGATGTGCTTGAGCCCAATGATGGCATTGCCGCGATTGGGTCTGGCGGAAATTACGCGTTGTCGGCAGCACGGGCGCTCGCGGATTATGAGGCAGATGCCGAAAAAATGGCGCGTCACGCCATGAAAATCGCGGCAGAAATCTGTGTGTACACCAACGATCAACTGACCGTTGAGACGTTGGACAGCGCTGCATAACCCGCCCGTGACTTGAACGACACCAGCAACTTCCCATCTAGGCAGTAATGAAAAACGCTCTGACACCCAAAGCCATTGTGGCCGCTCTCGACGAACATATTATTGGCCAGGCCGACGCGAAACGTGCGGTCGCGGTTGCGCTGCGCAATCGCTGGCGTCGCCAGCGTCTCGGCGCCGATTTACGCGATGAAGTGACGCCAAAAAACATCCTGATGATTGGCCCCACGGGCTGCGGCAAGACCGAAATTTCGCGCCGTCTCGCCAAGCTTGCGGATGCACCGTTTATCAAAGTCGAAGCGACCAAGTTCACCGAAGTTGGCTATGTTGGTCGAGACGTTGAGCAGATCGCCCGTGACCTAGCTGAAGAGGCCGTCCGTCTTGAGAAAGAACGCCGCCGCGAACATGTGCGTGAGGCAGCCGAAGCCGCCGCGATGGAACGCATTCTGAAGCCGTTGGCGGGCGATACTGCGAGCGAAGCCACGCGCGAAGCATTTCGCCAGCGCATTCGTGATCGCCACATGGACGATGTCGAAATCGAGATTGAAGTATCTGACAGCCCAACCACGCCGATGGAAATTCCCGGCATGGGCGGCAATGTCGGCATGATCAACCTTGGCGAGATGATGGGCAAAGCCTTTGGCAAAGACAATCTGAAACGCCGCAAAATGAAAGTCCCCGATGCTTGGACCAAGCTCGTTGAGGAAGAGTCCGAAAAACGCCTGGACCAAGACGACGTCAACCGCGCAGCTTTGGCCGACGCGGAGGCCAATGGCATCGTCTTTCTCGACGAGATCGACAAGATTGCGGTGTCCGATACGCGGGGCGGCGGATCGGTCAGCCGTGAAGGCGTCCAACGCGACCTGCTGCCGCTGATTGAAGGCACGACAGTGGCCACCAAATATGGCCCCATGAAAACCGACCATGTGCTGTTTATCGCATCAGGGGCATTCCACGTTTCAAAGCCAAGCGATATGCTGCCTGAACTGCAGGGTCGCCTGCCCATCCGTGTTGAGTTGCGCGCATTGGAACATGCCGACTTCGTCCGTATCCTATCGGAAACCCGCGCCAATTTGCCGCAGCAATACACGGCGTTACTGGCGACTGAAGAGGTCACGCTCGAATTTACCGACGATGCGATTGATGCCATCGCGAGCATTGCGGTGGACGTGAATTCAACCGTTGAAAATATCGGTGCACGGCGGCTGCAAACGGTTATGGAAAAGCTGTTAGAAGATATCAGCTTCGATGCCGAAGACCGCACAGGTGACGTGATCGTGATTGACGCGGACTATGTGCACAAGCAGCTTTCGGGCATCGCGAAAGACACCGACCTGTCGAAATATGTGCTTTGACGCTTTTGGCCTAAACGGACTGTAAGGACAAAAGGAGCGTCAGCGCGAGCTTGCGGCGTCTGCATTCGCGGGCTGCGGTGCAACCACAAGTTTCCAAGCCTTATCCTTAACGAAATAGCGTTTAGCCAGCGCTTGTAATATCTCGGGCGTTACGCTGTTATAATCACTGTACAGCTTACCCAGCGCCACGAACCGCTCGGGCTGATATGTCGATCCCTTGAGCTGGTTGAGCCAAAATGTGTTACCTGATGCCGCGCGCTCAATGGCTTGCTTTGTCGGCTCAACCGCACGCTGCAGTTCGTCGGCGCTTACCGGATTGGCGATCAAATCCGCGGCAACCGAATCCGCGAATGCAAAAAAGCGGTCCACATCGGTTGGCTTGACCTGCGTATAAGCCATCAAATATCCGCCGCTGTTGAAATCGACGGGCCAGTTGGCCGCCATGTCGGGACTATAGCTCGCGGCCTGCTCCGCACGGAATTTCTCAAACAGCCGGTCACGAAAAATCGCGGCTAAAGTTTCCAGCTGCCGTCCTTCGCGGATGCCGGCAATTCCGCCGCCCGTGGGCCATGCCATAACCGCCGCCGCCTGATCACGCGCACCGCGATGCGTCAAGCGGAGGGGAACCGCCGTAGGCGCTGGGAAACGGACATCGCGCGCTGCTGCCGCTACGGGCATAGGTGCGCGCGGCGACAGCGCACCAAAGCTTTTTTCCAACGCAGCAACAGCCGCTGCCTTGTCGAAATCTCCAAAGAGCAGAACCTCAACCGGCCCCTGCGCCAACAACGGTTTCCAATATGCTTCGAACTTCGCGGCATCGACTTTCGCGACTTCCGCCGGTGCCGCGGCTTTCCAGCGTGGATCATTGTTGCGCAGCAAAAATTCCAGATCGCGCTGCAATACCGAGGTCGCAGACATTTCGAAACTCGCATAGCCGGACGTCGCGAGTGCCTTTGCGCGTTCAACCGGCGCGGGGTCCCAACCAGGATGCGCGAGCTTCGTGGCGATTAACGTCAACTGATCCGCAAGGTCATCAGGCCGCGTATTTGCGCCAAACTGGAACGCATCATCATCGATGGAGAAGTTGAGTTCTATCCGCCGTCCATTGACCATCTGGTCGATTTCCGTGCGCTTGAGTTTGCCAATGCCATTTTCCGGCAAGACGATAGGCCCTGCCCACAGCAAGCTGCCATTGTCAGGGGTGACGGCTTGATAGCCCCGACCAAAACGGACGAGCACTCGTATTTGGCCGCTTTCGGCCTTGTTGGGATACAGCAATGCGCACACGCCGTTCGACAGTTCAAGCCGGGTCATCTGCAAACTTGTGACCGTGTCTTCGGTCACGAGTTTGCCGGGTGCGCCCAGCTTGGGCAACGCGGCAAAGCCAAGGGTGGTTTCGGACAATCGCGCAGTCGTATTGGCCGATACGACGGCGTTCAATGCAGCAAGCGCACGATTATCTGCGTCCGCGATCGGCGCGGGTGAAGACAGCATCAACCGGGTCGCGTCCGCCATGAAAAGCTTCTGTGTCGACGCCAGCAGCCGCTGCGGCGTGAATTTGTCCTTCATGCCTTCATAGACCTGAACAACCGTTTTGGGTGCAGCCACCGTTTCCCGAATATCAACGGCATTGACGATATCGTCCGCTTGCTTTGCGGCGGCTTCAAACGGATAGCTGTCGAGCATTGTGCGCAACGCATTTCCGAAAAGCGTTTTCTCACGCTCGATATCCGCAACCGATGGTGGTGTGGCAATGGCATCGGCGATAACTGCGCGCACGTCGCGCGTTGCCGCTTCCCATTTGTCGCCGACGGGGGTGACGGACACCAAAGTCGCGTCCGCTGTGCGCGAAATATCTTCCTGCGCGATTTCAGCGAACAGATAATTGCCGCCACTGCGCGCCTGCACCTCAAGCCTGCGATTGATGATCTGAAGCGCAAGGGCGTCGATCAACAACTGCTCGTTATACGCAATCGTATCATCGACTTTCCGCCAGGGACGTAAGTAAGCGATGCTGACGGTGGTGGGCAATGTTGGCTCAATCAGCACGCGCGTCGGAGTGCCCTGCGGTGTTGGATCGCCAAAGGCAGGCTCAGGCGCGCGGGCGCCCTTCCCTTTCCAGTCGTTGAAATATTTCTGCACCAAATTGGCGAGGTGCGCGGGTTCCATATCGCCAGCCATCACGACAACTGCATTTTCGGGCCGATACCAACGGTCATGAAATGCACTCAGGCGCAAGGCGTCGGAAGCCTGCAATGTTTCAGGCGTGCCAATCGTCGACCGGTTTGCCAGCCGCTGCCCCTGAAACGCGTGCTGGCGCAGGGCGTCGCTATACACCATTTGCGCACCGCTATTTTCGCGCAGCTCCGCAAGGACAATGGCGCGTTCGGCGTTCAAAGCATTGGGCGAGATACGCGGATTGCGGATCATGCCCGAAATGATTTTGACCGACTCGTCCAGCTTCTCGGGCGTCGCGTTGGGCAAGTCGAGCTTGTAGACCGTCTGCGTGGGAGTCGTCTGCGCATTGCTGTCACTTCCAAAGGTGACGCCAAACCTTTGCCAAATGCGCTTTGCCTCGCCATCGGGCACAAAGGTTGATCCACGGAAGGACAGATGCTCAATCAGATGGGCAAAGCCTTGCTCGTCGTTATTTTCATGCAACGCGCCCGCATCAATCCGCACGCGGATGGACACCTGCCCCGCAGGCACATCATTTTTCTTCACCGCATAGCGCAGCCCGTTGGGCAAAACGCCAAAGGTCCAGCTGTCGTCGACCGGAACGTCGCTGCCTTCATACAGCCACGGAACTTTGGCCGCCTTTGCCGCGACAGATGTAGCAGGCGCAACATTTTGTGCGTAAGCAGAGGTGGACAGCAGCAGGGCTGCCAAAGCGAGCGATTGAGTAAATTTGCGCATTACAATCCTCATAACGGAACGAAGGCTTGACTGCACATGAACGTCCGAAAAAAAGCGGCTACTTCGTTTCAATCACGGTCTCGTCATCCTGAACTTGTTTCAGGATAACATGCCACCGTTGTTTGTTATCCCGAAACAAGTTCGAGATGACGAAATATTTTTCCCGGCATGGTGACTAAATTCCACCGTCGACGGTATCATAGCCTAAACCACGCAAACCAAGTTTCAGCGCCTCGATGCATTCAGCAAGTTTATCCGCGTCTGTTGTCCGGACAACGAAGTTCGCCCCGACCTTGCCTTCGCGGAAAAACGGGTAGCTGCCGATCTGGCAACCTTCATGATGCTTTTCGGTATCGCCCAGCAGTTTGGCCACTTCGCTTTCGGCCACCCAGCAGCCGATTTGTTGTGACAACAAGGGCGCACCGCCCTCCAAACTACCGGTCAGGGCATCCAACATTCCGGCGGTGATGTGCGGCACGCCAGCCATGATGAAGATGTTACCATGGCGAATACCGGGCGCGCCCGACATCTTATTGGGGATAAGATCAGCGCCATCGGGCACACGCGCCATGCGCAGGCGGCCCGGGTTAATGCCGCCACGCGTTTCATAATAAGCATGCAGGACGGCGCTAGCCTCTGGATGAATGACAACATCGACGCCGAGCGCTGCCGCAATCGCGTCAACGGTAATGTCATCATGCGTCGGGCCAATGCCGCCGGTGGTAAACAGATAGTCATTGCGCGCACGCAAGAGGTTCACTGCCTCTATAATGGCATCCATATCATCGGCGACCACACGCACTTCGCGTAAGCGAATGCCTTGAATATTGAGCCAAAGCGCAATCTGCGCGACGTTTTTGTCCTGTGTTCGGCCAGATAGGATCTCGTCGCCGATGATTACAAGCGCTGCGGTATATATGCGGGAATCTGTCATACGCACGCGATAGCATAATTCACCCCCTCGCAAAGTGCGGATTATTGCCTTATATCATCGGCATGGAACAATATGTAAGCGTTACGCCCGAAGAGGCGATGCAGGCCCGTGACGGGGTCATCAAATTGCACGGAGCCGAAGGCTTTGAAGGCATGCGCAAGGCGGGCCGCCTGGCTGCCGAAATACTCGATGCATTGGTGCCGCATGTCGTGCCGGGCGTCAGCACCGAGGAATTGGACGATATCGTCCGCGAGATGACGATGCGTGGTGGCGCGGTGCCGGCAACCTTGGGCTATCGCGGTTACACGCACAGCTGCTGCATTTCGATCAACCATGTCATTTGCCACGGCATTCCGTCGGACAAGAAGCTAAAGGACGGGGACATCGTCAACATCGACGTCACGCCGCAATTAAATGGCTGGCACGGCGACACCAGCCGTATGTTCCTCGTCGGCGACGTGCCGGTAAAGGCAAAACGCTTGGTCGATGTGACCTATGAATGCCTGATGCTCGGTATCGAAGCCGCCAAGCCCGGCAACCGCGTCGGCGACATTGGCCACGCGATCCAGACCCATGCCGAAAAGCACCGCTATGGCGTCGTGCGCGATTTCTGCGGCCATGGCCTTGGCCAATTATTCCACGATGCCCCCGAAATCGTCCATGTCGGCCGCCCCGGCACTGGGCCAGAGCTGCGCCCCGGCATGATCTTCACCATCGAACCCATGATCAACATCGGCAAGGCAGCAGGCAAAGTCCTCGACGATGGCTGGACGGCCGTCACGCGCGACCGTTCATTGAGCGCGCAGTTCGAACATAGCATCGGTATCACCGAAGACGGCTGCGAGATATTTACGAGCAGCCCGAAGGGGTGGCATCAGCCGCCTTATTGAGATTTCTATCACGTCATGCTGAACGCGTTTCAGGGTGACGCGGTGTTATATCCGATTGTCGCGCTTACAACCGCAACCCAATCCTCTCGTCCAATCCGGCCATGATGTTCAGGTTCTGCACCGCTGCGCCGCTTGCGCCTTTGCCGAGATTATCGAGCAATCCCAGCAAGCGGACTTGCGCGCCGTCGGGTGAGCCGAGGACGTAGAGGTCAAGCCTGTCGGATGGTGCTTGGTCGGCACGGATCAGCAGTTCCGCTGGCGGCGCGTCATCGTGCACTTTCACGACGGGCGATTTGGCATAATGTAGCGACAAGGCCGCGCGCATTTCGTCGGGATCATCACTGCCGGGCATGACCGAGATGGGCAGCGGTATTTCGACCACCATGCCACGGAACGCGCGCACCACAGCGGGTGAGAATATCGGGGCCAAACCTAGCCCTGCATGTTGCTGCATTTCGGCGACATGCTTGTGGTTCAGATCAAGGCCATAGGTGCGAAAGCCGATATCTGCGCCGTCGCCGCCTTCGAACCGTTCAATCAATGCTTTCCCGCCGCCCGAATAGCCCGACACGGCGTTGACGCTGTAGGGCCAGTCTGCGGGGATCAATCCGGCCGCGACCAAGGGTGCAACCAGCCCCAAAAAGCCGGTGGGGTAGCAACCCGGGTTGCTGACAAGGCGGGCAATGGCAATCCGGTCGTGTTGGCCCTTGCGATATTCGGGAAAGCCATAGGCCCAGTTCGGGTTCACACGATGCGCGGTCGATGCGTCGATGATGCGCGTGTGGCTGGACGTCGTCATTGCCACCGCCTCTTTTGCGGCATCGTCGGGCAAGCACAGGATGACAAAGTCGGCGTCGTTCAATGCCTCGCGTTTCGCAGCAGGGTCTTTGCGTTTGTCATCGTCGAGCGTGATGAGCGTGAATTCGGCGCGGCCAGCGAGCCGGTCCGCGATTTCAAGGCCGGTTGTGCCCGATGCGCCGTCGATGAAGATCGATTTGGTCATTTTACCCGCTTACGCGCAAGAATCGCTTCATCATGCGCGGCAAAGCGTGCCGCCGCATCTGCCAGCGGTTCAATGCTCACCGCCATCGCGGTGCCATTGGCGTGGATGATGTTCTCTGCATCGGCCATGATCCCAACATGGCCGGGGAAGAACACCAGATCCCCGCGCTGCAACGCGTCGCCGTCGGCTAGTTCTTCGCCAAAGTCTGCCTGCTGCATATCGGCATCGCGTGGGGGCATATGGCCCTTCAGTCCGAACACCAATTGCACAAGGCCTGAGCAATCAATGGCGTCCCCGCTGCGCCCACCCCAGCTATAGGGCGTGCCAATCAACTGCTCTGCCAAATCCGCCGGTGATGCCGCAACGCGTCCGATTTCGGACAAATGGGCCAATGGCACAAAACCGTTTTCGCAGGCCAGATAGTTGCCACATTCGCTTGGGCTGCCGCAAAGCAACTGCGCACCCATGGGGTAACGCGCCAGCACAGGCGCCTTTGTCGATGGTGCGGAAACCAGCAATGTCGCAGGCGCGCTGACGATATGCGTGGCGTCAAAATCATCGCCAAGCTCGGCAAAGCGGACATAACCCAGATAATTGTCGTGCAGGCAATATCCCCATGCCCATTCGCCCGCGACATCAAGCACGGCGAACTCCTCACCATGCATTAACGCGCTGACGGGCATGGATGTGGCATGCGCCTCGGCATGAATTTCGGTCACGGGCGCAATGCCCATGCGTAGCATCGGCACGGCATAATGCGGCGCGAACAGCTTTCCGGCCAAACTGATGTCGGCCAAATCCCCGCGAATGGGCGTTGTGCGCTTGTCTCCGACAAGGCTGTGCCCACTCAATGTATAGATGGGCCGCTTCCCCGCCCCCATGTGTCCGTCTACCAACTACTTACGCCCCCGAAATTTTAACATGTGATAGCACCCTAACGTGCCGGATATTTGTCGGCCAGATAGCCGAAGACGGCGCGCAATCCAAGGGCTTCGCCGCCCTTTGGCCGGCCAGGCTTATTGGTCGGTCGCCATGCAAAGGTGTCCAGATGCACCCAAGGCACATCGTCAGGAACGAATTTCTGCATAAAGAGCGCCGCCGTTACTGCGCCTGCAAAAGCCCCGCCGCTGTTTGTCATGTCCGCGATATCGCTATCCAAAAGCTCCATATACGGTGCCCATAATGGCATCCGCCACAGCGGGTCAGCTTGCGCCTTTGACGCTGCGATTAAGGCGTCTGCTGTTTCATCGTCATTGCTGAACATCGCGGGCAAATCAGGACCCAAGGCAACACGCGCCGCGCCCGTCAGCGTCGCGAAATCGACGATAAGTTCCGGCGCATCCTCAACCGCTTTGGTCAACGCGTCGGCAAGCACAAGGCGCCCTTCCGCGTCAGTATTGTGGATTTCAACCGTAATGCCCTTGCGGCTTTTAACGATATCGCCCGGCCGCATAGCATTGCCCGATATGCTGTTTTCAGCAGCAGCCACGAGCATATGCAAGCGTACCGGCAAATGCGCAGCCATGATAAGCTCGGCCAGCGCAAGCGCATGGGCAGCGCCGCCCATATCCTTCTTCATCAGCCGCATGCCGCTGGCAGGTTTAATATCAAGACCACCGCTGTCGAACGTTATGCCTTTGCCCACAATTGCTATGCGTGGGTGGCGCGGGTCGCCCCATTCCAGCTCAATCAACCGCGGGGCATGTTCGCGCGCCGCCGCTTTACCGACAGCGTGAATGAGCGGGAAGCCCGCCTCCAACGCTTCGCCTGCTGTCACTGCCACATCTGCCTTATGCGCCTTGGCGATGCGCTTAGCCTCAGCCTCAAGCGCATCGGGACCAAGGTCACCCGCCGGACGGTTGACCAGATCGCGTACCAGCGCCGTGGCGCGCGCCTGAAGCACGACATTGTGGATCTTACCGGGTTCACGCACGAGCAGCACGCGCGCGCCCGTCATTTTCGGTTCGCTGAGATATTCATGGTATCGATACTGACCAAGCACCCACCCAAGCATTGCTTCACCAGCGTCGGCATCCAACAACCGATAGCTTCCCTCGGGCAAAATATCCGATAGCTTGGCAAGGTTCCAAACGCCAAGCGCGGAAGCATCCGCCACACCTGCGACGACAGACCATTCCCCGGGCTTATTGCCGGGAAGTATCGCACTGTCGTTTACGCTACCTTCAAACTTCTGTGCTTTTACGGCCGTACGGACAGGGTCGGGTTGGCCAGCAAGCCATGACGCCAAGCCGTTTTTATCGACTATGTGGATAGGTGTGGCCGGTTGGCCGTTGTCAGGTTGGATCAGATCGTCATAACGCATACCGGATGCGATAGCGGCAATGGACCGCGAACGGGAGATAATTCAGAAATGTCACGTATTTTTCTTTTGTTCTGGATGTCGATCGCAGCATTCAGCTTATCGGCTTGCAACCGCTCAACCGACACGCGTCCGCCGCTGCCCGAGGAAATAGCCGCGGTTGTTAAGCCTTTTTATGAGGCTGTCCGTCGCGGAGACCAAAAGGCGGCCGAAAAATATGTCGCCCCGGGCTTCATTGACGATAGCCGCGTGCAGTTTGCCGAAATGTCGGGGATTTTGAAGGACGCGCCACGACCGGCTCCGGCCATTCAACAGCGTCAGGGGTCTGGCGCCTATCTGACGTTCGCTGCACAAGATGGCAAAATGTGGATTACATCCGAAGTGCGCGTGGTCCGGTACCGTAACAAGCCGATGATCGAATATTGGGATGTCACGACCACCGAAAAAGCGCCCGAAATTGTCACGCACACGCAAGATATGAAACGCTACACCAGCTACGCGCTTATGGCTGTTGCCTTTGCTGCACTGGCCGGGCTTGCTTTACTCATTTGGGTGGTCCGCAACCGCACACATATCATATCGCCAGAAGCCACCATCGAAACCCGCCGCGTTGCCGCGACGGTTCGCAATAGGGAGGGCTGATATAGGCCCCCTTCGGATAGTTACTCGGCTGCGATCAGCGTTTCCGCACTCTCGTTATGGGAGGCTGCGAAATGCGGTGCCGAAAAGACCATCACACCATCGTCCACCGGATCTTGGGTCAGGATTTTCTTTTCAGCCGCGTAATTTTGCAGCACGCGCCATGGATGGCGGTCCCCATTCTTGGGCAGCGTGTCAAAACTGCGGGCGAAATAGCCTGAACTAAAGTCCGTCACAAAGGGCAGCTTGGGCATATCCGGATCATCAAGATGCGGCGTTGCGACAAGCGCGTTTTTGTCATCCATTTTCCACAACAAGCGGCAGACATAATCGGCAACGATATCGGTCTTCAGCGTCCATGACGCGTTGATATAGCCAAAGACACTGGCGAAGTTCGGAATGTCGTTAAACATCACGCCCTTATAATTGAAATGCTCGCCAAAATTGACGGCTTCACCGTCCACGCTGATCGCCGTCTTGCCCATCGTGACAAGGTTCAGGCCGGTCGCAGTGATCACGATATCGGATTCAATATGCTTGCCGGACTTCAGCTGAATGCCCGTCTTGGTGAAATGGTCGATATGGTCAGTCACAACCTCGGCCTTACCCTCAGTTATGGCGGTAAACATGTCGCTATCGGGAATAAGGCACAGGCGCTGTTCCCATGGGCCGTATTTGGGCACGAAATGGGTATCAACATCGACTGAGGCCGGCAGCGCTTCACGCGCCATGTTGACCAGCTTTTCGCCGAGCTTCGCTGGATTGCGGCGGGCATACCAATAAGTGAACCGCTGCATGTTGATGTTGCGCCAGCGCGTCAGCGCATAAGCCAGCTTTTCCGGCATGATTTTACGCACAAATTTGGAGAAGGGATCGATTGCAGGACGCGAGACCATATAGGTCGGCGAACGCTGAAGCATCGTCACCTGCGCGCCCTGTTGCGCCATTACCGGCACAATCGTCACTGCGGTGGCGCCCGAACCGATAACCGTTACCTTCTTACCGCTATAGTCGAGCCCTTCGGGCCAATGCTGCGGGTGAACAATCTGGCCGCCAAAGTCGGCTTCGCCGGGAAAATCGGGCTTATAGCCCTGATCATAGTCATAATAGCCTGCGCACATGAACAGGAAGCGCGCGGCAAAGTGCCGTTCCGCGCCGCCGTCGACAGCCTTTGCTGTGACATGCCAGCGCGCATCGGGGCTGGACCAATTTGCCGAGACCACCTTGTGCCCAAAGTGGATATGCGGCGTGATGCCATATTCATCGGCCGTTTCGTGGACATATTCATGAATCGATGGGCCGTCAGCGATGGTTTTTTCATGCAGCCATGGTTTGAAGCGGTAGCCCAAGGTGTGCATGTCCGAGTCAGAACGGATGCCCGGGTAACGGAAAAGATCCCAAGTGCCGCCCATGTCAGCGCGCTGCTCGACAATGGCATAGCTTTTATCGGGGCATTGCATGGTCAGATGCGCGGCCGCACCAATGCCGGATAAACCAGCGCCTACAATCAATACATCTACAACCGTTTCAGCCTGCGCCATATGACCCTCCACTCTATGATAAAAATCTTACTGACATCATTGCAAATTGCAACTGGCTTTCGCGCGCGATGAAATGGCGCTAGGGCGTGGGAATATCAAAACGGGGATTGAATGATGACGGAAGGAATTGGCGACGAATATGTTTATGACGAGGCATCTGGCGAATGGATTAGCGCGGCGGAAGCCAACGCCAAATCCGAACAGGACGGCGCAGTTGAGGTCCGTGACGCGGTGGGGAATATTCTGGCCGACGGCGATCAGGTCACGTTGATCAAGGATCTGACGGTCAAGGGTGCGGGCCAAACATTGAAGCGCGGAACGCTCATCAAATCCATCCGCTTGACTGGCGATACGCAGGAAATCGACTGCCGGTTTGACGGCATCAAGGGCCTCGTGCTGCGGGCGGAGTTTGTCCGGAAACGCTGATAACCGGTGCGGTGCTGAATTAGCAGGCACCGCCGCGCACAAAAAAAGGGCCGCCTTTCGGCAGCCCTTTTTTTAAACCTTAGTGCTGATTAATCAGCAGCTGAAAGATTTACAGCCGAAGCTTTACCGTTGCGGCCAATTTCGACTTCGAAATTTACGCGCTGCTCTTTGTCGAGCGAGTGCATGCCAGCAGCTTGAACAGCCGAGATGTGCACGAAGCTGTCATCGCCACCACCATCAGGTGCAATAAAGCCATAGCCTTTATCGGCATTGAAGAATTTTACGGTGCCAGTAGGCATAATATGTTCCTTTCACGAAACAGGTGACCACCGGGCAACAGCGCCAAGTGGGTAGCCAAGTCGTGTTGGGAAAAACGTTGCACGCTCCGCTTATTTCATCAGATACGCGCCTCAAATTCCGTCGCGGTCGACGATAGCGTGATTGGCTTATACGCCTAATTTACGGCATTAGCAAATAACAAGGTCGAATCCCGCTTTTCCCCTGCTTCAGCGCCATTTTCGCCGGTGTTCAGCCGCGCGCTTTAGCCCAAAAGCCGTTTGCGGTTCGCGGTCACATGTTTGGCGTAATGTTCGATACTGCCGCTGACCATGCTTTCGGGGGTAAGCCCGTGCTTGCCGGTCATCAGGTCCGCGCCAAGGGCCATGTTCGCCGCGACCTTTTCGCTGACCATCCGCTCCGCCTCACGCTCCGCATTCGGCCCGCCAAGCGCCAGACTGCCCAAGCGCGCGGCAATCACCATGTTGGATTCCGCCGCGAGCGCAAAGGCATCCATGGAAATGTCAAACCAGCTGGGATTTTTCGGCTTCGTCATGATGGTTCACCTTTTGCGGGCGATGTTGCGTGGTGCGCAGCATAACGCCGCCTGCGCGTTATGCCAGCCATTCCTATGCCGCCCGCTTCCGCCCCAGCAAAAGCGACAAAAGCCACCACGCAGCGCATTTTTCATGTCTCCCTTGTCGCTTTAACCGCCTGCGCCTGCGCCGAAAGCGCCGCGGACAGGCGCGTTTTGGACAATAACGCCGCGTTCAAAACCTTGCGGTCGGGCGCATTCATAACCTCAACCATGCCGCCGCGCATCACGCGCACCGTGGTGACGCCGTTAATCGCCTGATCCAGCGCGGTGTGAAATTGCAGGTCCGCGCCACAGGCAATCGCAATGTCCCACGCCTCCGCAAAGCCCTCCGCCCCTGCCCGTTCGTGCAAGCGATAGGCCGATGCCCGCACCATGCCCACCGCCCGCGCCGCAGGGCCAACCGCACCGGCCCGTGACCGTCATCATGCCCTCCCCTCCCCCTAAAGATTTTACATTTCCCAAAACCGCTGCATGAACCTACAGCGGCAAAAAACGGGGCGTAAATTGTGGGTGAATGATAGAAGTCGATGCAGTCATTACGTGGGTCGACGGGGCGGACCCCGCGCATAAGGCACAGCGGGATTTCTATCTGGCGCAGGCCAAGGCGGAGGCGGATGCTTTCGCGCGTGCGCCGCTCCACGATAATGGCACCAACCCCCATCGCTGGGTCTGCAGTGACGAGCTGAATTACTGCGTGCGCTCCATCGCCAACAATGCGCCGTGGGTGCGGCGGATATGGATCGTCACCGACAACCAAATTCCGCAGATCACGCAATTGCCGCCCGAATTTGCGGCGAAGATCAGCATCGTTGACCATAGCGACATCTTTGACGGGGCCCATGATGCGTTGCCGACGTTCAATTCGCTGTCGATTGAAACCATGTTGTGGCGCATCCCCGGGCTGGCCGAACATTTCTTATATTTCAACGATGACGTCTTCCTGACCGCGCCGGTTACACCGTCGGATTTCTTCGCCGGCGATGGCCCCGTGCTGCGCGGAAAATGGACCGACCACAGCGATCTGGCCGCCTGTGGCGCGAGCCGTGATGAGGCCAGCCTGCTGAACCATTTTAACCAGATCAACGCCGCGCAGATGATTGGCTATAGCGCCGACCATGTGTTCGAAAGCGCGCATGTCGTGCACCCGATGCAGCGTTCGGTGATGGCGAATTTATGTGCGACCTACGCCGCCGAATTTTCGCACAACGCCAGCTATCGCTTTCGCGACACAGCGCAGTTCCTGCCGCAAAGCCTGCACAACCATGCCTGCCTTGCCGATAATAGCGCCGCGATATTGGACACGCGCGATTATCTGCACATTGCCGTCGGCGCGCATGACCAATGGACCGCCGACGATGTCAGTGGCTATCTGGGCGGGGCGGAGCGCGACGCAATCAAATTTCTGTGCGTCAATGACTTGCCAGAAATAGAGCGCAGCTTCCCCGATGCACGTGTGTGGATCGAGGAAGCGATTGGCGGATAGGCGGGCCGATTACCCCTCAATCAAGCTCCCGATCACCAGCGCCCATATATAGTTCGCGGCCGGTTTCGTCATAGACCTTGCTCATTTGCGCCATTCCGGCCTCGGCCTCTTCCGTCGCGATGAACGCTTCGGCTGGCTGGTTTTGCAAACGCGCAAATTCCCGCACTTCTTGGCTGATTTTCATTGAGCAAAATTTGGGTCCGCACATGGAACAGAAATGCGCTGATTTTGCGCCTTCGGCGGGCAGCGTTTGGTCGTGATATTGCTCCGCTGTGTCGGGATCGAGGCTTAGGTTAAATTGGTCGCGCCAGCGGAATTCGAAGCGCGCCTTGCTGAGCGCATCGTCGCGGACTTGCGCGGCGGGGTGGCCCTTTGCAAGGTCAGCGGCATGTGCCGCAAGCTTGTAGGTCACAACGCCGACCTTCACATCGTCACGGTCGGGCAGGCCCAAATGCTCCTTTGGCGTGACGTAGCAGAGCATCGCCGTGCCGTACCAACCGATCATCGCCGCACCAATGCCGCTGGTGATATGGTCATAGCCCGGCGCGATGTCGGTAGTGAGCGGTCCAAGTGTGTAAAATGGCGCTTCGCCGCACACCTCCAACTGCTTGGTCATATTCTCTTTAATCTTGTGCATCGGCACATGGCCGGGGCCTTCGATCATCACCTGAACATCTGATTTCCACGCGCGATGGGTCAGCTCGCCCAGCGTATAGAGCTCTGCAAATTGCGCTTCGTCATTGGCGTCGGCAATCGATCCGGGGCGCAGGCCATCGCCCAAGGAATACGCGATGTCATAGGCCTTCATAATCTCGGTAATGTCGTCGAAATGTTCGTAGAGGAAGCTTTCCTTATGATGCGCGAGGCACCATTTCGCCATGATGGAACCGCCGCGTGACACGATGCCGGTCATGCGCTTTGCCGCCAACGGAACATATGGCAAGCGCACGCCCGCGTGGATGGTGAAGTAATCCACCCCCTGTTCGGCTTGCTCAATCAACGTATCGCGGAAGATTTCCCATGTCAGGTCTTCGGCAACGCCGCCGACCTTTTCCAGCGCCTGATAAATCGGCACGGTGCCGATGGGAACGGGCGAGTTGCGGATGATCCATTCGCGGGTGTCGTGAATGTTGCGGCCGGTCGACAGGTCCATGACGGTGTCCGCGCCCCAGCGGATGGACCAGACCATCTTGTCCACTTCGGTCGCGACATCAGACGCAACCGCGCTGTTGCCGATATTGGCGTTGATCTTGACCAGGAAATTGCGGCCAATTGCCATCGGTTCGGATTCAGGGTGGTTGATGTTGTTGGGAATGATCGCGCGGCCACGGGCGATTTCTTCGCGGACAAACTCGGGCGTCACATAATCAGGGATTTCCGCGCCAAAGCTTTCGCCGTCGCGGATATATTCGGCAAGACGCGCACGGCCCAGATTCTCACGCTCGGCGACATATTCCATTTCCGGCGTGATGATGCCGCGGCGGGCATAATGCATCTGGCTGACGTTCATGCCGGGCTTTGCGCGCAGCACATGTTTGCGGACATTGGGGAATGGCGCAACGCCGCCGCTGCGGTCTGGGCCAAGCTGACCATTGTCTTCAGGGCGGACTTCGCGTTGCAGCACCTCTTCCACATCGCCGCGCTCACGAATCCAGCTGCTGCGGATTTCGGGCAGGCCCATGCTGATGTCGATGCGGGCTTCGCTGTCGGTATATGGTCCGCTGGAGTCATAGACGCGCACGGGCGGTTCGCCCGACGATGGCTCAAGATAGATTTCGCGCATGGCCACTTTGCGGTCACCGACGTAGATTTTCTTCGATCCACGGATCGGGCCAGTGGTGACGCCAATTTCGGTGCGTGCGGGGATGTCTGCCATGTCTCTCACTCCATTTGGGGGAGGAGACGCCATGAACAGCGGACCCTCCCTACACCGGTATCAGCCGGATCAGGTTCAGCGGGTCGGATGGCGTTACCCATCCCTCTCAGTCACACGACTCCCCGGGGATGAGAATGCAATAGGCGCGTGAAGCGTATCAGTCCAGCAGGATGAACATCGTCACGGCAATGAAATTAGGCCGCAGCAACATCCGACTGCAGCGCCCTCCAGAATATGGGCGAACTTGCAAGGCGCAGGAATTTTTCCGCCAGCCCCGGTTCAAGGGTTTTGCCGCTCGCCTGCATGACGGCGGCCATTGCGGCCTGTGGCCCGTCTTTCGCCGCGACATCGTCGGCCAATGATGCGACCGCAAGGATGTGGATCGCCAGCTGATCCGTTTCGTTCCGCGGTGCGGCGGGTTCAAGACCGCTTTGCAATATGCGCATCCACATACGGTGGTGCAGGGCATCAAGCCGGGCGGCTTCAATGTCGATCAGTTGCGCCAGCTTTGATCCGATCCAGCTCAAACGCGCCTCACGCGTGCGTGCACGCGGCGCTTCGGCGGCGGTTGCCGACGCAGGCTGAGAGGAACTGGCGGTAAACTGGTCGTGCGACGGAATCATATTGGGCACCCTATTTGCAGAGAAGCCCGATTATGACCCGCACATGATTTCCAACTGGTTAAGGCGTGTCAGAAAGTTCCGTCGTCGCGCACGACCGCGCCGTTACAGCATATATTTCATCTTTACCCGCTGGCTGACGGCGGCGGCATCAACCGCAAACGCCGCGGCCTTAAACTTGGGCGGGCCAGCAACAATCGCGGGATTGCGGGAAAAGCCAAAGCCTTCCTTGGGCAGGAAAATGGCCATATCCATTTTGTTGTTGGCATTTTCATCATGGACCAACGCGACTGCATATGTGCCCTTTGCGATACCCGAAAAAGATATATTTGCGGCATCGCGCGCGGATATACTGGTCTTCAAACCTTTGGGATCCTTGCCGCAATCGGGGAAGAAACGCGGGTTCGCGGTGACGCAGACGAGGACATTGCCCTTCGTACTGCGCAAGCCGGAGATGTTTATATCAATCGTCGCGGTTGCGGGCGCGGCTTCAACTGCGCCGCTTAAGGTTGCGATCCCAATGGCCGAGACCAAGGTCAGTGCCGCACATTTTATCCCAAAACCTGAAATATAGCCCATAATTCCCTCGATATGCGTCGTGATGCTTTTGATGATGTGTCGCTGTTATCAGCCACTGCCCTAATTTGCCGTTGACGATGGATTTCGGGAAACATTCCCACCCCATATGGTTGGTAACGCCCATGATCGTCATCACCGATAGCACGACGCCCAAAGACGCAACATGAATGGGAATGACGAAGACCAAAAACGGAATGACGAACGCGCCTGACAATGCCTCCCACGGATGGAAGGACATGGCAGCCCATGCCGTCGGCGGGCGGCTTTCATGATGGACAGCGTGCGCCGCCTTGAACCAAAACGGGCGATGCATCAGCCGGTGTGTCCAATAAAACCATGTGTCGTGCGCAAACAGATATAGGAACACCGACAGCGGCAGATACCAAAATGGATAAGCGCCGGCATCGCGGTAAATCAACGTCCAGCCGAGATTGTCCCATCCCCAAGCGACGATGCCCGCAGGAATGCCATAAATCGCGGCACTGGCGAGGCTCCACCCGATTTCGCGGCGGATTTGTTGGTCAAGGCCAACATAAAGCCCCGGTTCGCGCAATTTCGTCGCCCATGCAAAAGCACCGCTGACCACGAGATAGCGCACGCCGACAATCGCAGTCATCGCCAGTGTTGATAACAACAAGATCAGCCAAGAGCCCATCTGGCGCCTTTAGCCCTTATGCTATCGGTTTAGCAAATTGCGTGTTTCGAAATCATCAGGGCCAGAAATGCTAATCAGGTCGCCATCGTGCATGACCTTGATTGGTCCCTTATACCGGCTTGCCGCATCACCAATCAGCGCAAATTCCAACGGCTTTGGAACCGATGGGACGATATGGGTGAAGGCCAACATGCCTGCGCCGGACGCCTTTGCCACATCGGCGGCTTGTTCGGGGCTGATGTGGTAATTCTGGATATCGTCGAAGATTTTCGCCCGATTTATCATCCCTGCCTTTTGCGCGCTGGTGGCGAGGGCATCGACCATGCGCGGGGACAGCAGTTCGCTGACGTACAAATCAGACCCCTTGGCGGCTTTGGCCAGCGCAGGGGTGAACGCGGTGTCACCCGATATGGTGACGCTGCGGCCCTTATAATCGACGCGATAGCCAAAGGCGGGCGTGATCGGATCATGGTCCACTGAAAAGGCGGTAATGCGCACGTTATTGGCATCATAAACCACGCCCGGCTGGATCGCCTTGCCCGTCATGCCAAAGCCCGATTGCGGCACGACGGCTGCGCCATGGTGGGCAATGCGGTAGGTTGAATCAATCCGGTACGCCGCATTCAGCCCATCGGTGATTTCGGTGACGCCTTCAGGGCCAGACACAGGCAGCGGTGTCTTCGCGCTCGTCCCTGCCCAACGCTGCAGCGTGAAGGGACCAAGGCCTTCGAAATGGTCGCTGTGCAAATGGGTGAGCCACACGCCTTCAATCTTATCGAGCGGCATGCCCATGAGAGACAGGGTTTTGCCGGAGCCTTCACCCATGTCGAAAACAAACAACCGGCCACCGGCGATCACAACGGTGCACGCGGCCGCGCGGTCACGATTTGGTAAGGGCGATCCCGTACCGCAAAATCCGACATGAAGGGCATTCTCGGGCAATTCCGCCATGACATTGCGGGACATTGCGCCGTCCGCTGCGCGCGCAAGCAGCGCCATCGCCAGTGCGTCACGCTTTACATATGCCGCACCGCCCGCAACGACCAGCCCGCCAAGGACAGCCAAAAGCCATTTTTTACGCATGATACATCTCCCCCGTTTGACGACGTACCTACGCGGTTTTGATAGCGTTAGCATATAGGAAAATTATGACGACGTCGGTGCGCCGCCCAATCGCTATACATAAAGCTGTGCATTACCTTGGCAGAAGCCTTCCCCTTGTAAAATGGCTGCGCTAGGGCCGCATGGTGATACGCGAAAATATCAAATGCGATTTGGCTATTGTCGGCGGCGGCCTTGCCGGGGGGCTCATCGCGCTTGCCCTTGGCAAAATGCGCCCCGAATTGAAAATCGTCCTGATTGAACAAGGCGACAGCTTTGGCGGCAACCATATTTGGAGCTTTTTTGCGAGCGACATATTGCCCGAGCATCGTTGGCTGACGGCGCCTTTGGTGACCTATGGCTGGTCGGGTTATGACGTCAAATTCCCGGGGCACAGCCGCACGCTCGACAATATTTATTACACGATTGAATCCGAACGGCTCGACTGGGTGCTGCGCAAGAACCTGCCTGCATCGTCATTGATGCTTGGCCGTGAAGTGAAGGCGGTCTCGCCCAGGCTTGTGGTTCTCGACGGCGCGCAGCGTATTAACGCCGGCGGCGTGATTGACGCGCGGGGAGCAGGCGACCTGAACCATCTCGATTGCGGATGGCAGAAATTTACCGGCCAACTGATGCAATTGTCGGAGCCCCACAATCTTACAAAACCCATCGTCATGGACGCAACAGTCGACCAGCATGATGGCTATCGCTTCGTCTATGTCCTGCCCTTTGGAATGGACAAGCTGTTTGTCGAAGACACCTATTACAGCGACAAGCCCGATTTGGACCCGCGCATCCTGCGTCAACGGATTGCGGCTTATGCCGATGAACAAGGCTGGAAAGTCGAGCGCGTCTTGCGCGAAGAAAATGGCGTCTTGCCGGTCGTGATGGGCGGCGATCTGGAAAGCTATTGGGCAAGTGCCAGTGGCCGCACAGCAAAGGCCGGCGCGCGCGGTGCATTTTTTCAGTCGGTGACCAGCTATTCTCTGCCCGACGCCGTGCGCAACGCCATTTTCATTGCAGAGCAGCCCGATCTTGACGGCGACAAGCTCAATCTTGTTCTGCGCCAGCGTGCGCAGGACCATTGGAACAAGGGCAGATTTTTCCGGATACTCAATCGGATGCTGTTCCGCGGCGCCGAAGGCCGCGACCGATACAAGATATTAGAACGTTTCTACAGGCTAAAGCCCGGATTGATTGAACGCTTTTATGCTGGGAATAGCAGCAACAGTGACAAGGCGCGCATCCTGATTGGCAAGCCGCCCATTCCCATAGGGAAAGCCATCACCGCGATCCGGAGCAAGAAGAAATGAGCAAGACTCTCGCACTTTTCGTCATCCCGAACTTGTTTCGGGATAACAAAATGGGGTCGCCTGTTATCCTGAAACAAGTTCAGGATGACGCATTTTTGGGATATAATTTATGACGAAGACAGCAGCGATTATTGGTGCCGGATTTGGCGGACTTGCGCTTGCAATGCGGCTTCAATCTGCAGGCATTTCCACGACGATTATCGAAGCGCGCGATAAGCCCGGTGGCCGCGGCTATTATTGGGAAAAGGACGGCTTCACCTTTGACGGTGGCCCGACGGTCATCACCGACCCGCCATGCCTTGAAGAATTATGGTCGCTGTCCGGCCATAAAATGTCGGATGACGTGGAATTGATGCCCGTGTTCCCGTTCTACCGTTTGAACTGGCCCGATGGAACGAATTTCGATTATTCGAATGACGCACCCGGCCTGAAATCCGAAATCGAAAAGCTGAACCCCGACGATGTCGAGGGCTATCGCAAGTTCCTCGAATATTCAAAGGGAGTGTTCAAAGAGGGCTATCAAAAGCTCGGTTCGGTCGCGTTCCTCGACTTCGCATCGATGATCAAGGCTGCCCCTGCGCTGATGAAATATCAGGCATGGCGCTCGGTATATTCGATCGTTTCGTCTTATGTGAAAGATGAAAAGCTGCGCGAAGCGTTGTCATTCCACACATTGCTCGTCGGCGGAAACCCGATGAGCACCAGCGCGATCTACGCGCTTATCCACACCATCGAAAAAGAAGGCGGTGTCTGGTTTGCGAAGGGTGGCACCAACCGGCTTGTCGCCGCGATGGTGACGCATTTTGAACGGCTCGGCGGGACGATCCGCCTCGGCGATCCCGTCGAAGAAATCGAAACACGCGGTGACAAGGTCATTGGCGTGCGCACCAAATCAGGCTGGCGTATGGACTGCGACATGGCGGCGTCCAATGGCGACCTGATGCACACCTACAAGGATTTGTTGACCAGCAACAAACGCGGCGAGCGCGCAACCAAATCGCTGCGGCGCAAAAGCTGGTCGCCATCGCTTTTCGTTCTGCACCTTGGCATTAAGGGCACATGGCCGGGCATTCCGCACCATATGATCCTGTTTGGCCCGCGCTACAAAGGCCTGCTCGACGACATTTACAAAAACGGCGTCCTGCCGCAGGATTTCTCGCTATATCTGCACCATCCGACCGTCACGGACCCAAGCCTTGCGCCCGAAGGTTGCTCGACATTTTATGTCCTCGCGCCTGTCGCGCATATGGGCAAAGCGCCGCTCGATTGGGATGGCGATGTGGGTGAAGCGTTGAAGGAACGGATTTTGGATGAGCTTGAGCGCCGTCTGATCCCCGACATCCGCAGCCGGATCATGACCCAGTTCCATTACACGCCCGCCGATTTCGGCCGCGACCTTTCGGCACATTTGGGCAGCGCGTTCAGCCTTGAACCCGTACTGTGGCAGTCGGCCTATATGCGGGCGCACAACCGCGATGATGCAATTCCGAACCTGTATTTCGTCGGCGCAGGCACGCACCCCGGCGCTGGCATCCCCGGCGTTGTCGGCAGCGCAAAGGCAACCGCCGCGTTGATGCTGGAGGATGCACATAAGTGAAACGGCTCGCGGTCTATTGCGGTTCGGCCACGCCCGATAACCCCATTTATATCGAAGCTGCACGCAGCGTCGGAAAGATGCTCGCGGAACGCGGCATTGGCGTTGTCTATGGCGGCGGCCGGTTGGGGCTGATGGGCGCGGTGGCTGACAGCGCGCTTGCGGCAGGCGGCGAAGTCATTGGCATCATCCCCGAAGCACTGGTCGGCGCTGAAGTCGCGCACAAGGGCTGCACCGAACTGCATGTCGTTTCGGGTATGCACGAACGCAAGGCGCGCTTTACCGACCTGTCCGATGGTTTCATCACCATTCCCGGCGGCGTCGGGACGATGGACGAGTTATGGGAAGCGATCAGCTGGTCACAGCTTGGCTATCATCAAAAACCCGTCGGCGTTTTGAATATTGCGGGTTTTTATGATCAGCTTATCGCGTTCAACCAGAATATGATCGATGTCGGCTTTATCCGGCCGCAACATGCGGGCATCATGATCGTCGATGACACGCTGGACGGCTTACTGGACAAAATGGCCGTCTATGTGCCGCACAAGACCATCTTTCAGATGAAAGCAGACGATTTGTGAACCAAGCCTATATCAGCCCTTGCACAGATTTTTGCCGTGGCTGATTTTGATCGCCCTGCCCTTGTTCAATTTGCGCAGGACAGCATATCGCGGGGTTCCAAGTCCTTCCGTTTTGCCAGCCGGTTGTTTGACCGCATTACGCGCGAACGCGTGTGGTTGCTGTACGCGTGGTGCCGAAAATGCGATGATATGGCCGATGGTCAGGACCATGGCGGCGCGATGGCGGCGGTCACCGACCCTCAAGAAAGCCTTGCCGCCATTCGTACGCTTACCGCAAAAGCGCTGGCGGGCATGCCGACAGGTGAGCCAGCGTTTGACTGCCTGGGCGTTGTCGCGCGGGAGTGTGGCATAACGGCGCGTATGGCAGAGGATGTCATCGAAGGCTTCGCATTGGATGCCGCGGACTGGCACCCCCGCCGCGAAAGCGATCTCTACCAATATTGCTACCATGTGGCTGGCGCCGTGGGCGTGATGATGGCGGTAGTGATGGGGGTTCCGGCGGATGACGACGCCACGCTCGACCGCGCATGCGACCTTGGCCTCGCCTTTCAGCTTGCCAACATCGCGCGCGATATTGCCGAAGATGACGCGGCCGGACGCTGTTATTTGCCCGATGACTGGCTGGCGACGCTCGATATCGGGCCGGGCGAGCATATGAAACCACATAACCGCAAGAAACTCGCGCTGATGGGCCGTTGGCTGGCGGACGAAGCCGAACAATATGAAGCGTCGGCACGTGTCGGCGCGGCGCATCTGCCGCTGCGTGCACGATGGGCGGTGTTATCCGCCGCTGGCATTTATGGCGAAATCGCCCGCAAAGTCCGCGCCGCCGACAGCCATGCGTGGGACCAACGTATTTTCACCAGCCGCCCTGAAAAATTTCGCTGGGTGCGCAAGGCGTTTGTCGATGCAGTTGCGAACAACCCGCGTGCTATGGACCGCGCGGCATTGTGGACACGGGCGAGGGTTTAGCAGCGTAGGCTTCGTGGCGCTGAAGTTGTTTCAACGCGCCATCTGCCCAAATTCAGGACGCAGACAAAATCCGCGCCGCACGCCCCGACAAGCGCTCCACCACGGCGTCATGTATCCCCGGCGCGCAGCAAATCAGGCCGAAATCCAATGGCTTGCGCTTATTATATAAAATCGGTCCGCCAAGCGCATCGGTTACGACTGCGCCCGCTTCCTGCGCGACGAGGTGCGCAGCGGCGATGTCCCATTCATTTCCCCAGCGCAGTGTTGCGACCAAATCGGCGCGGTCACAGGCGACCATCGTCATCCGCATCGCGATGCTGTTGGGCTTGGTCACGGTCACAAGGTCTGCATCGAGCCGTGGCAATTCATCGGCGGGCACGCGTGATCCGATGAAATGCAATCGCGTGCTACCCGACAGAGGCGCATTGTTGCATGTCACGCCTTCGCCGCGCGCCGCGACCCAGATTTTGTCTTCGGCTGGCGCGGCCATCACCGCAAATATCGGAATGCCATCGGCCACCAAGGCGACCGACACGCACCATCCGCTGCGTCCGCGCACATAATCGCGGGTGCCGTCAATGGGGTCGACCAGCCACAACAGCCGCGCATCCAGCCGCTTTGGGTCATCCAGCGTCTCTTCCGATAACCATGCCGCCTCGGGCAAAATTGCCTGCAAACGGGTCGTCAGCAACGCATCGACGGCCATGTCGATTTCGCTCACGAAATTGTCGCGGCTCTTTTCCCACACCTTGGCATCGGGCACTGCACCATCGCGCCAGCTGGCAAACGCCAACGCCGCAGCTTCCTGCGTGGCTGCGATTACGGCGTCTCTATCAAGCTGGCGTTCAGGCACCTGCGATCATCATGCCGTCGATCCGCAAGGTCGGCACATTGACGCTGCGGATCCATTCCAGATCGTTCGCGGCGGTCATTGCTGCAAACATATCCTTCAAATTTCCGGCAATGGTAAATTCGCTCACGGGTCCGGCAATTTCGCCATTGATGATTAGGAAACCGGCGGCACCGCGGCTGTAATCGCCCGTCACAGGATTAACGCCCTGCCCAGCCAGTTCGTGCACATAGACGCCATGCTTGATATCCGCGATCAGTTCGGTAACGCTGACACTGCCGCCCTCCAAATGCACGTTGGATGGGCTGACGCCGGGGGCTCCGCTCACACCGCGGCTGGCATGGCCGGTGGGTTCTAACCCCAATTGCCGCGCCGATGCGCTTTCCATCAACCAGCCGGTCAAAACGCCCTTTTCGATAATCGCACGGCGCGCGGTGGGCAGGCCTTCGCCATCAAAGGCGCGCGACCCAAGCCCGCGTTGCACATGCGGATTGTCGATGATTGATATGCCGCTGTCGAACAATTGCGCGCCGAGCGATTCCAGCAGGAAGCTTGTTTTGCGGGCGATTGCCGACCCGCTGATCCCGCCCAGCAAATGCCCGACAAAGGAACTGCCAACACGCGGGTCAAAGACCACGGGCATCTGTCCGCTTTTGATGGTGCCGGGGTTCAACCGCTTGACGGCGCGTTCACCGGCACGCGTGCCAACGCTGGCGGGGCTGGCGAGATCGGCAAGATGCCGGGCCGAGCGCCAGTCATAATCGCGTTCCTTGGCGTCGCCATCACCCGACAACACGCTGGCCGATATGCCATAGCCTGATCCCGCCTTTACACCTGCAAAGCCATGGCTGGTGGCAAGCGCAAAGATCGAGCGCGACGCACTTGCGCCAGCGCCTTCGCTGTTGGTGACGCCGGGAACGGCGCGCGCGGCGTCTTCGCATTCAAGCGCTGCTGCGCGCAGATGCGCCGGATCGGGGTCTTGCCCATCATCGCTGTCGAAGTCCGGAATTGCGCCCGTGAGCAGCCGGTCGTGCGGCGCGAGGCCCGCATATTGGTCTTCGGGTGCTTCTTTCGCCATGTCGATCGCGCGCGCCACCAGACCGGCCAGAATATCGGGGTTCATGTTGGACGATGAAATCGTTGCCGATCGCTGGCCGACAAAAACCCGCAAGCCAATATCTTCACCTTCGGATCGGGCCACATCCTCTAACTGGCCCAGCCGCACCTGAACGTCCGTAGATGCGTCACACACATAAACGGCATCGGCGGCATCTGCACCGGCTTTAATGGCTTGGGAAACGAGATTGTGCGCGCGATCAAGCGCTTCTTGAGGTTTAAGCATGATTCCCGCTTAGGCGCGGGCCGTTACAGCGTCAATCAAACGGCGGTCAAAATACCGTGAACAAAACCGCCAAAATTGCGGGAATGACCACAGCGGCCGCCCAAAGCTTCAGCCGGTCCGCGACATAATGTGCCTTCAGGCCATCGCCATTATACGCTGCGGCATCCAGCGCCTGCCAGCGACGCTCCATATTGCGGCATGGCGGAATGACCACAGCAACAAAGAGGACCAAGACAAAATAAGGGAAAATCGACGTGCCACGCGATTCGATGGTGGGCGTCACCAAAAATATCAGTGCCAATGTGTAGACCACCAGCGCAAAGGCGATATGGTCGGACATACGTTTTGAATAGCTTTTATAGCTGCGCAATTGCGCTTGTTTGGCTTTTGCCATTTTCCCGCTCTCCTCTTCCCGTCATGAGACTGTCATCTTTGGGAACAGGTTTCAAGCATATTTAATAAGGGTCAGGGCAGCCCCAAAATCTTGTGATTTTGCAAGGATAAGCGCCATTTTGGGCGGTTCATGACGAAGCGTGTCGCTTCCTCTACGCTGGCCGCGTTCAGCACCGCGTCGCCCTTATCCATGGGCTGGATGAGGAAATGGGCAAATTGCCATTCCTCCATGCGGTCCAAATCACTCGCCAATTGCGGCCAGACGAGTTTCAGTTCATCGCCATGATGTTGGATCACGTCGGATCCTGCCTTGGGGCTGATGCAGACCCAATCAATGCCCGGATGGACCGCGATAGTACCGTTGCTTTCAATGGCAATCTGAAACCCGTGCGCGTGCAATGCGTCGACAATCGCATCATCAACCTGCAACATGGGTTCGCCGCCTGTTATCACGACATAGCGCGATTGCGTGCTATCACCCCATAATGCCGCAACTTTTGCCGCAAGGTCAGCCGCGTCATAACGCCCGCCATTTTCGCCATTCATGCCGACAAAATCGGTATCGCAAAATTGGCAAATGGCCGAACTGCGGTCTTCTTCGCGACCCGTCCACAAATTGCATCCGGCAAAGCGCAGAAACACCGCACGGCGGCCCGCATGGACGCCTTCGCCCTGAAGCGTCAGGAAAATCTCTTTAACCGCGTAGCTCATGCGTAAACGGTGGGGTCGGGCAATCCCGCGTCGGCAAAGCCCTTGGCGCGCAAACGGCAGCTGTCACAGCGGCCACAGGCTTTGTTATCGGGCGTCGGATCGTAACAGGACCAGCTCATGCCCGCATCAAGGCCAAGCCGCGCCGCTTGGGTGGCGATATCCGCCTTGCTCATGTGCAGCAACGGCGTGTGGACGCTGAAATGATCGCCCTCAACACCTGCCTTGGTGGCCAAATTGGCCATGCCTTCAAAGGCGCGGATGAATTCCGGGCGGCAGTCGGGATAGCCCGAGTAATCGAGCGCATTGACGCCAATCCACAAATCCCGTGCGCCGCGTGCTTCGGCAAGGCCAAGGCATAAGGACAGGAATATCGTGTTGCGCGCTGGCACATAGGTGATAGGGATGGCGTTTTCCTCAACGCCCTCTTTGGGAACAGCAATGTCCGCGGTTAGCGCAGAGCCGCCAAAGCGTGTCAGATCAAGCGGCAGGACGATATGTTCAATCGCCCCCAAATGCGCGGCGATGGTCGCGGCACTATCAAGCTCAATCCGGTGGCGCTGATTATAGTCAATGGTCAGCGCGATAAGGTCATAGCCCGCCTCACGCGCCAAGCCGGCAGCAACCATTGAATCGAGGCCACCGGACAAGAGGACGATGGCAGATTTGGATTTTGCGGCCATTGCGAGGGGTCTCTGTATTCAGAGAGAAGAAAAGTGGTGCACCCGGAGCGATTCGAACGCCCGGCCCTCAGATTCGTAGTCTGATGCTCTATCCAGCTGAGCTACGGGTGCACTGGAGCGCCGCTATTAGGGACGCTGGCAAAGTTGTGCAATAGCTAATTTGCCCTTCAAACCTGCTTACAGGTCGATTTTCTGCGGATGGCATCCACAACCGGATATTCGGCCGGGCTGGAGAACAATATCCGGATCAAGGCGATGCCACGATCATATTGCAACGTTACCGGCTCATAACCCTGTGGTGCAGTCTGCCCGGCTTTCATCAATGCAAGACGGGCAGGCTTTCCACCCGTATCCCGGTCGCTGCGGACAGCGGCGACATCGGTACGGGCGTCGAATATGCTCAATGACCAATAATGACCCGGTACCGACGCCACATCGACCAGCACGGGCCCCTTTGACACATCAAAAACGCAGGAAGAATAGACAAGGTCAGGACTTGGCCGGACAATCGGTTGATTGTCCGCGGTTGACAGCTCGCCAAATGCAAAGCTGTTTGCCGGCGCGCGCGCGCCGATAACATCCATCGCTTTTGACATCAGCGCATAGGGGGTCGCTAGCAAAACGCCTTGCCATGCGAACGCGGAGACCAGCAGTCCGGCGATGATAGGGAACATCCAGTTGCGTATCATGCGCATGCCTTTCTGGTAACGGTTGGAAGTTTGGCGTTTGCGGGATCATTCAACAACGCGCCGCGCGGATGATAGGTGCGCAAGGTCAGGTCAAAATGCGGCGTCCCGCCTGTGGGTAGCCAGACACCTTCGGTCGGATTTGGCGAAACGGTGAATGACCAGTTGCCCTGCGCGTCACGGGCTGGCGCATTGCCAGCGACGGACCAGCGGTTCGCGGCATTTTTCACAAGCCAGCCTTCGCCTTTGTAAAGCGTTACGCTCCACCAGCGCGCATCGAGTTCACCACCTGTGACCGTATATGTGCAGCGACCTTCCAAAGGGCGTCCTTCGCTGTCCGTGCGGGTGATGAAATACATCGCCTCTTTGGCCGGCAATGCCAAAAGGCCATTCAGTGCAACCTTTGCGCGCGTCAAAGCCGACGCTGATGCGGTTCCCTGATTGGTATTCGCGCTCCATTGGCCGTTGTGGACCTGCTTATCCGCATAATCGCCACGAACCTGATGCACAGCAAAGGCCGCGCCGCCAACTAAGCCCAATGCGATACATGCCGCAAATCGGTGCCATGTTTTCATAATGCTCTCCCTCGATGGAGGGTTAGAGCAAAAGATTACTTTCTGGCAAGTGCCGCCTGCGCTGCCGCCAGTCGCGCGATCGGCACGCGGTAGGGGGAGGCGCTGACATAATCGAGGCCGACCTTTTCACAAAAGGCAATCGACGCCGGATCGCCGCCATGTTCGCCGCAAATCCCAAGCTTGATTTCAGGACGCGTCGCGCGGCCTTTGTTCGCCGCAATTTCAATGAGCTGGCCAACGCCTTCAACATCAAGGCTGACAAACGGGTCGCGGGCGTAAATGCCCTTGTCGACATAATGCGTCAGGAACCGTGCGGCATCATCGCGGCTGACGCCCAAAGTGGTCTGCGTCAGGTCGTTGGTGCCAAAGCTGAAGAAGCTACCGACTTTGGCGATTTCATCGGCCATCAATGCAGCGCGCGGCAGTTCGATCATCGTGCCGACCAGATATTCGATGCGCTTGCCCTGTTCGGCGAAGACCGCTTCGGCCGCCTTGTCGACAACATCCTTCATCAGCTCAAGCTCACGGCGGGTGCCGACCAGCGGGATCATGACTTCCGGAACCGGTGCGACGGCCAAGGAACAGGCCGCTTCAAATATCGCGCGCGCCTGCATCTCGTATATCTCAGGATAGGTCACGCCCAAGCGGCACCCGCGATGGCCAAGCATCGGGTTAAATTCATGCAGTTCGGCGGCACGTTGTTTCAGCACCTCGATACCCACGCCAGCAGCCGCAGCAACCTCGGCAAATTCGCTTTCCTGATGTGGCAGGAATTCATGCAGCGGCGGATCCAGCAAACGAATGGTGACGGGAAGACCGGCCATCACTTCGAAAATCGCGGCAAAGTCCTTGCGTTGTTCAGGCAGCAATTTGTCGAGCGCAACGCGGCGGCCCTTTTCATCGTCCGCCAGGATCATTTGGCGCACCGCGGTAATGCGCGCGGCATCAAAGAACATATGCTCGGTACGGCACAGGCCAATGCCTTCTGCGCCAAAATCGCGGGCAGTCTGCGCATCCAATGGCGTTTCGGCGTTGGCGCGGACTTTCATCCGGCGACCGGCATCGGCCCACACCATCAACGTGCCAAAATCACCCACCAGCTCAGGCTGCAACGTCGGGACTTCACCCG